>Ga0326728_10000208_pt1 | contig 243190 bp, 202 predicted proteins | sample MB3enrmetagenome_FD_207602 | JGI IMG/M metagenome (GOLD analysis project Ga0326728, IMG submission 207602) | Lab enriched peat soil microbial communities from McLean, Ithaca, NY, United States - MB31MN | ecosystem: Environmental > Terrestrial > Soil > Wetlands > Peat | place: USA: New York...
ACCCCGCCTGAGCGTGCGCCTTGACGCCAAGCATTTACTCGATCCGAGGTAAGAACCGTGTGCGCTAGCAGTGCCAGCACGGGTCCGCGCGGGGGGCAGCGGGTAACCGCTGTCCCTACCGCGACCGATTTAAACACGAATCAAGCGAGGCGGTCCATGCTCAACACGGACGCGTCGTTCAGATAATAGAATCGGAAGCTTGACCAAGGCCACTGATCGGGAGAACTCACCAGTCCTTTCATTACCGGGTTGTTGTGCATGTAATCGAGTTTCTCCATGTATTTTTTCTCGGTAAAAACGTTAAAAGGCACATAGCGCCTCTGCCACAGCCGATGGTACGGATCGCTGTGGACGGTGGGAGGCAGTCGCAGCCGAGCCAACAGCGTGCGGCACCGGGAACGGTCTTGACTCCGGGCGAGGACGGCGATAATCTCCTGCGCCGATCGCTTTTTCAGCTCCTGCATGAAGCCGACGGTGGCGGCGGCGGGTTGGGGTCGGATGAGCAGGTGAAAGTGCTCGGGCATTAACACCCATCCCAGCGGGAGGAATCCCGTTTCTTGGCGAAGCTGGCGCAGCGTTTCGACAAAAGTCCAGCAGAAGCGCTGACACGTAAAGAGCCGGGCGCGGCGATAAGTGCTGGTGGTGATAAACTGCAACTGGCCGGGATGGAAATGGCGTCCCTAGATCGGCATATAAGGAATGTCGGGGGGAACGGTCGGTCACGTGAATCGCAGAGCTGGGCTCACTCTGCGCCAGCCGGCCATCGAGCTCCATATTGCCATCCTAGAGCTGCTCCATGCATCGGCGGAAAGATAGGACCACGGCGCGGCATCGGCTGATCAGAGGAGGGGCACATCATGAAGTTCGGCAAGGTATTGCTCGTCGTCGCGGCAATCTTCTGCTTTAAGGAACTGGCTAGAGTTCCGTGGCATGGCTCCACGATAGACATGTTCGAGCCTCCTGGGATGGATCCTGACCCGTGGACAATAGCCGTCTGGGGGGTGCTACTCTTGCGGAGGGCGTTCAGTGTGAAAGACCCACCGGCCCCTGTAGTAGTCTCGGGATGTCTTGCGGCTGCAATCATAATCGCGAAAAGTCATGGAATAGTGAAGATAAGCGATTCAGTTACGTGGCCGCTCGCTTTAGCGGCAATGATTTGCTTCGCGTTATGGGAGCGAACCGAAAAGCTTTGGACGCGCAAATCGAAATCAAGCGGGTAGCCAGTGCGCCGGGATAGTGCAGTGAAGCTAGTTGATGATCTAGCGGGTGGGAGTCCCGCCAGTGGAGATTGCCCAGTTGGCACTGTAGTGATATCCGGCGACGGTGCGGGTGACCAAGCCGTCGGAAGCCCGGAAGTAAAAGCGGGTAGCCCGGAGGTTGGGTAGCGAGGACGTGCGCGCTTCTCAGCGCTCGTCCGCGGCTCTGGGCCCGAGCGCGAATTCCGCTTCGCCGAGCCCTGGGCCGAGGATTATCATCGCGCCCCTGTCGCCGCTCTTGACACGCCCGGCGTTCACGGGTTCATGAATGCCAAACGACGAAACGCCGCAGAGGAGACGGACCGCGGAGGAGTGCTGAGATACGCCCACCTCCGGGAGGAGTGCGGAGAGACGCGCTACCGACTCTTGTTGGAGCGGAGACGTTCCATCTCCCGGTCACTCATCGGCAGGCCTTTTCCTCGGTGCGCAGCGCTTTTGGAGTGCGGCCGCAAAGCTGCCGCTTTCGCCCTTCCCGCGGAACGACCAATCTTGCCAGAAGACGGCTCACTCCAGCGTCGTGCACCCGCAACGTGTAAAGGCAAAAGCGGCAAAGGCAAAAGCGGCAGCTTCGCGGCCGCAGTCCAAAGAAAAGGGCGCGTTGCGCGTCGGCCCCACTTGATGGTCCGCATCGCTCGGGACGGTGGGAGGCAGCCGCCGCCGTACAGACCGGCGAATGCATCATCCGCGAATAGACCCCTCACCCCCACGACCGGCAGAACGTGGGGGAGGAGTCCCTTTCAACCCAATCGACTTGGGCGTGGGGAGGCGCTTATGAGGCCAAGGGGCCCCTTACGCCGGAGCAATTTCCGTGTATCCCAGCGTGAGGCGAGCTTTGCAGGCAGCGCACACGAATTGCGGCGGCGGGCCAACATCGCCGATGGCGAAGACCCTCGGTTCGTGGCACCGCGCACAGGGCGCCGTGGGTGCGCTGGGATCGGTGTCGGGGGGAATTTCGAAATCCTCCGCGACTTCTCCCACCCTGGTCGTTTCCAATTCAAAGGTGGTGTAGCAATTGTTGCAAACGTGGTTGTAGCAGCACTCCGGCTTGCAGGAATAAAGCACGTCGCCGGAACCGCATTGCGGACAGGCCACAGAAATCGGCGTGAGCGTCATGGAATTTCCAGCATGGCGCAGCGGCAGCAATGCTGTCAAGAAGGAGCCGTTCCTTGTTCGACCCTGGAACCCCCTCACCCCCGACCCCTCTCCCCCAAGGGGGCGAGGGGAGAGTTGATTGATTTAGTCCTACTACCAACTCCCCTCTCCCCCAAAGGGGCGAGGGGAGAGTTGATTGATTTAGTCCTACTACCAACTCCCCTCTCCCCCAAGGGGGCGAGGGGAGAGTCGATTGATTTAGTCGTACTACCAACGCCCCTCGCCCCCTTGGGGGAGAGGGGTCGGGGGTGAGGGGGTTCATCCGTCACCGTATTATGAAGAAGTCAGTAGAGGCGAGATTACGGAAAACTGAAGACTGAAAACTGAAGACTGAAAACTGAAGACTGAGGACTGAAGACTGAAGACTGAAGACTGAGGACTGAAGACTTTACTCGCTCTTTTCCCCTTGTCAGCAATGCGAGGAAGCTTGAGAATAGCGCGTGGATGAGTTCATTACGCACCTACTGGACGTTTGCCCGGCCCTTCACCCTGGTTCCCCCGATGACCGGGATTTTTTCCGGATCCCTCTTGGCTTATGGGGCGACGCATGCCGCCTTTAATCCCCTTCATGTGACGTTGGCCTTACTCGCCGCGGGGGTGCTGAACGCCGCCTCCAACGCGCTGAACCAGATTTGCGACCTCACCAACGATCGCATCAACAAGCCGCACCGGCCGCTTCCCTCGGGCGAGATCACCATGCGCCAGGCGTGGATTTTCACGGCGGCGGCATACGCTCTGGCATTGGCGATGGTGGCGGTGGTGAATCGCGAGACTTTTGCCATTTACGTGATTGCCGCGCTTGCCACGGTGGCGTATTCCGCCCCCCCGGTGCGCTTGAAACGCCATCCGCTGGGTTCAAACCTGATTATCGCGCTCATCCGCGGTTGCCTGTTGAAGGTGGCGGGATGGGCGGCGGTGGCAACGGTGCTCGCTTCCATTGAACCCTGGTACATCGGCTCCATCTATTTTGTATTTCTGCTGGGCGCGACCACCACCAAGGATTTTGCCGATATCGAGGGCGACCGCGCGGCGGGGTGCATCACCTTGCCGGTGAAATACGGAGCTACGTGGAGCGCGCGCGCCATCACTCCCTCGTTTATACTGCCGTGGCTGATGTTGCCGCTGGGCCTCGCGCTGCACGTGCTCAGCGGCGATCCGGTGGCCATCCTGGCCTTGAGCGTCATTATGCTCATATGGGGCGCGTACGTTGCCTATCTGATTAATAAAGACCCGCACCGGCTGGTTACCGAGGGCGAGAACCACCCTTCCTGGCACCACATGTACTGGATGATGATGGTTGGCCATTTGGGCCTGGCGGGGGCATATTTGATTCACAATCCGGGGTTAGGAATTTGGTAAAATTGAGTCATTGAATCATTGGGTCATTGAACCATTGAAAGGACACGGACTCAGTGATTCAATGGCCAAATGACTCAATGACTCGATGATTCGATCCTCCCATGCTTCTCCTGACTGGCGCTAGCGGTTATCTCGGTTCGGGAATCGCCCGCGAACTCATTACGCGGCACGAGACCTTCCGGGTTTTGGTGCGGGACGCCAACCGCTTGGGATTCGACCCTGCGGCCTGCCACTGTGAGGTGGCCCTCGGTGATCTGCGTGACCCCGAAGCGTTGCGCTCGGCGCTCCAAGGTGTGAACGCGGTGATTCACACCGCCGCCCTGGTCAAGATGTGGGTGCGCCGCCAGAGCGATTTCCGGCGCGTCAATGTGGAGGGATTGCAGAACCTGCTGACGGCCGCGGAACGCGCGGGTGTGCAGCGGGTGGTCTACACCTCCTCATTCATCGCGCTGGGGCCCTCCGCGGACGTGCATGCGGACGAGCAGCGGCGCCATGCCGGCCCGTATTCGAGCGCCTATGAGGAATCCAAGGTTCACGCCCTCGAATGGCTGCGCGCCGAGGGATTGCGCCGCTTCCCCGTGGTCGTGATGTTTCCCGGCGTCATTTACGGCCCCGGCCCCAAAACCCAGGGCAATCTGGTGGGGGGAATGATCGATCAGTACCTGGATGGAAATTTCCCGGGCATACTCGGGTCCGGCGAGCAGCGCTGGAGCTTCGCCTTCCTTGCCGACGTTGTTAATGCCCATTTGACCGCCCTCGAGAAAGGAAAGCCGGGGGAAGAATATGTGCTGGGCGGAGACAATCGCACGCTCAACGACCTGTTCCGTATTCTGGGGGATTATACGCGCATACGCCACCCCGTGCGCCATATTCCCTTTGCCCTGGGGAAATTCATGGGCGTTACGGAGGTGGTGCGAGCCTGGGCATTGGGCCACCCTCCCCGCCTTACCCCCGGCGTGGTGGAAGTCTTCAAACACGACTGGGTCTACTCGAGCGCCAAGGCGATTCGCGACCTGAACTATTGGGTGGCCCCCTTGGAAGAGGGCCTGCTGGAAACGCTCGAGGAGAGGACTCCGCGCGTCATCCCACGATGACCCCCGGAGCGCCTCTTGCTAATTTGTTGGGAGATCCCCCGGCTCTGCCGGGGAGGCAGCAAGAGTTTGACATCTTCTGCAGTAGTGGTTCGTTGCCGGGAAGAGACCCCCTCACCCGTCCCGCCCTGGCTGATGAAAGCGCCAGATGCGGTCCACCCTCTCCCCCAAGGGGGCGAGGGCAGTGATTTTTTGTTTTGGCGTTGTAGGCATCAATTCATTTCCCCCAAGGGGGCGAGGGCAGTAAAATCACCTCTCCCCTCGCCCCCTTGGGTGAGAGGGGTTGGGGGTGAGGGGGTCCGTGCAATACTGCATTATCAAATACTAAGCGGGACACTACACTAGCCTGTTATTGCCGAACATGCCGGAAACCGCCACTTCCATCGCCACGCCGCGCGCGCCGCTTTTCTCCACGCGCAAGATCGTGCACATATCGATGGTGATCTTCGCCTTCCTGTTGCCCTACCTCACCTGGCAACAAGCCGCTGGGTGCGCGCTGCTGGCCTTGCTTTTCAATGTTGTCGTTCTGCCCCGATTGGGCATGGACCTGCGCAAGAGTCCCGCGAGCGCCGCGGGCTCCGCCGTCTGGACCGGGATTGTCATCTATCCCATTTCGGTGCTGGCGCTGATCCTTCTTTACCGTCACGACCTGCACATTGTCGCCGCCACCTGGGCCATCATGGCGCTCGGTGACGGCATGGCGAGCGTCGCCGGCGGCGCATTTCACGGCCCGGCACTTCCGTGGAATCGCGAAAAGACCTGGTCGGGGTTTCTGGGATTCCTCGCGGCGGGCACGGCGGGCGCATACGTTCTGATGCGTTGGGCGGCCCCTGCCATCGCCCCCGACGTCGCCCTGCGGATTTGCGTGGTCACGACGCTGGTGGGCGCCCTGGTGGAGTCCGCCCCGGTCCGCCTGGATGACAACGCCACGGTTCCGCTGGTGGCGGGCGCCTGCATGTATTGCTTGTGCTTTGTGGAGCGCCGCGCCCTCGACAGCAACCTGCCTTTTCTCGGCCGCCGCATCGTGTTGGCCGTGGCCGTCAATTTGGCGCTGGCGGTTGTGGCCCTCGGCCTGAAGACGGTGAACCGCTCGGGCGCGATTTGCGGATTTCTGCTGGGCGTGGCGGTTTATCTGGGCTGGGGCTACAAGAGCTTTCTGTTGATGTTTGCCTTCTTCGCGATCGGATCCGTTGCCACCCGCTTCGGTTACGCGCGCAAAGCCGCGCGCGGCGTGGCGGAAAGGCGCGGAGGCGCCCGAAGCTGGCGCGAAGCTCTGGCAAACTCCCTGGCAGGCGCATTCTTCTCCCTCCTGGTCATCACCACGTTTCACGAACACGCCTTTCTGATCGCCTTGATCGCGGCGTTTGCGGAAGCCACGGGTGACACCGTTTCGAGTGAAATCGGCCAATGGATTTCCCGCCGCGCTTATCTGATTACGACGTTCAAGCCCGTGCCCGCAGGCGAGGACGGCGGCGTCAGCGTGGGGGGCAGCATCGCGGGCGCGCTGGCTTCCACGTTTATCGTGGCGTTGGCCTTCAGTATGGGTCTATGTGGAAAAGGCGGCGCCACCATGGCTCTTGCCGCCGCGGTGGCCGGGAACCTGCTCGATAGTGTCCTGGGCGCCACGCTCGAACGGCGCGGCCTGATCACCAACGGCATTGTGAATTTTGCCGGCACCAGCTTTGCCGGCGCCATGGCGCTTGCCCTCGCGCTGCACATCGGGTATTAGCGCCAAGAGTGCCTACAAGAAAGTCTCAAAGAATTCCCTCTCCTATGGTTTCGTTCCTGGGTGCCCCCCTCCCCCCAACCCTTTTCCACCAGGGGTGAGGGGGAGGAGACCCTGGTCCCGCCGGCGCCCCGCCCCCCACCAACTTTCCTATTGCTTTCCCATAGGACGTGTGGCATCCTTTCTATGGCATTCCCATAGGAGGAACATGGGCGACAAAGCTGATGTCTGGCAAGGAACGCTGGCCCTGATGGTGTTGAAGACGCTCGAAAACATGGGGCCTTTGCACGGCTACGGGATCGCGCGCCGCATCGAGCAGGTCAGCCGCGACCTGTTATCGGTGAATTACGGCACGCTCTATCCGGCGCTGCTGAAGCTGGAGCAGGAAGGTTACATCGCTTCGGAGTGGGGCCAATCCGACAACCATCGCCGGGCCAAATACTACAAACTCACGCGCGCCGGCCGCCGGCAGTTGGCCAGGGAGGCCCGCGGATGGGAGCAGACCACGGCAATTCTGGCGCGGTTCCTGCGGCCCGGGGAGGAACCGTCATGAGAAACCTGCGCGCCTGGTTCCTGCGCCTCGGCGGAGTGTTCGGCAAAGAAAGGCGTGACCGCGAGCTGGCGGCTGAGATCGAGGGCCACCTGCAAATGCATATCGACGACAACCTGCGCGCCGGCATGACGCCGGAAGAGGCGCGCCGGCAGGCGCTGATCAAGCTGGGCGGCGTGGACCAAACCCTGGAGAATTACCGCGACCGCCTCGGCGTGCCCGCACTCGAAACTCTGTTTCAAGACCTGCGCTACGCCCTGCGCATGTTGCGCAAGAATCCCGGCTTCACGGCAGCGGCCATGCTTACGCTCGCACTTGGCATTGGCTCGAATGCGGCGATTTTCACCCTGACCTACGCCGTGGTTCTCAAGAGCCTGCCCCTGCCCAATCCAGGGCGATTGGTTCGCTACACGTTTCGCCAAGGCGCGATGGACCTCGGTTTGTCAGGTCGCTCCTATGAGGCGCTGCGGCGGCACGAGACCGTGAACACGGACCTGCTCGCCTGGAGCAATGCCGATTTCGCGGTCGAGGAGAAGGGCACCGTCACGCGGGCAAGTGGCGCCCTGATCACCGGCAGCGGGTTCCGCGTCCTGGAACTGCGGCCTTACCTGGGGCGCGTTTTTGGAGACCAGGATGACGTTCCCGGCGGCGGTCCCAGCGGGTATCAGGCGCTGCTGGGCTACGACTATTGGCAGCAGCACTTTCAGGGGAGTCAATCCGTGCTGGGGCAGCCGCTCACCATCAACGGGCGCGTGGTGACGGTGGTGGGCGTTTTGCCGCCGGGGTTTGAGGGGTTGATTGGCGGAATGCGCGCCGACGTGGTGCTGCCCCTGGCGTTCGATGAAGTTGTCCACGCGCCCAATCCCATGTATCGCCACCCCGGAAGCTTCTGGCTCACGGTGATGGGACGGCTGAAGCCGGGCGAATCTGTGCCATCAGCGCAGGCGAACTTGCGCGCTACGGAGGCGGCCGTCCGCGAGGAAGCCGACCCGAGTCATCATTTCATCAACGGTTTCTTCGCCCCTTTCCGCTTCGGCGTGGAAAGTGGCCGCGCCGGGCGGTCGTTGCTGAAAGTGGCTTTCCAGCAACCCCTACTCGTGCTGGAAGTCCTGGTGGGGCTGCTCTTGCTACTCTGCTGCGCCAACACCGCTCTGCTGGTGCTGGCCCGCGTCAGCAGCCGCACCCAGGAGTTTGCCCTGCGCAACGCCCTGGGAGCGCCTCGCAGCCGGCTGTTCCGCCAGGTGCTGCTGGAAGTCGGAATGATAGCCGCCGGGGGTCTCGGCGCCGGAATCTGGCTGGGATGGGCGGGGGCGCGGTCGCTGGTGGCGATGCTGGCGAGTATCGGCGCGCCGCCACCTCTGGATGTGACGCCGCGTGCGGCAATCATCGCCTTCACGGCCGGCATCAGCCTGCTCTCCGCGTTGGCGGCAGGATTGTGGCCGGCCCTGCGCGCCGTGCGAGTGGCGCCGGGCCCCAGTTTGAAGCAAGGCGGGCCGGCCTCATCGTCAAAGCGCCTGGGCGGATGGATGGTGCAAGCCCAGGTGGCGGTGAGCGTAATGCTCCTGTTCTCCGCCTCACTGCTGGGCCGCTCGTTCCTGAAGTTGCTGCTGGAGAGTTCGGGATTCCGGGCCGACGGTCTGACGCTGGCGAACGTCGACTTGCGCGCCACCAAACCCACCAACGCCGTCGCCACCGAGCGCGCGCAACGGATGGTCGAGGCGCTTGAGAGCACTCCCGGGGTGGAAGCGGCCAGCGCCCTGTTGTCTCCCCCCATCAGCAAATCGTGGAGCGCCGGACATTACTATTCCATCGATGCGCACGGCACAGTTCATTCCGACATGCAGACCTGGCCGGCCGCGGTCTCTCCCGGATACTTCGCCGCGATGGGCACGCGCATTCTCGAAGGCCGCGGATTCACGCGCGCGGACGCGGGTGGTGAACCCGTGTGCGTGGCGAGCGCTTCCGCCGCCGCCTACTTTTTCCCGGGGCAGGATGCCATGGGCAGAATCGTATATTCCGGGGGCGAAGATCCGAGCCTGGACGGCAAGACCAAGGTTGACCCCAAAGATACGTGCCGCGTGGTCGGGGTGGCGGAGGACGCGCGGTATAGCTCGCTGCGCCAAGCTCCGCCCCGCATGGTCTACCGCCCGATCGTTAAGGATGAAATGGCCCCGGAGTTCTGTTTGGCCGTGCGCAGCGGGAATGCGGGCATGGCGGCCGCGGCCGTCCGCGATGCCGTGCGCCGCGTGTCACCCACGGCTGTGCCGCCCACGGTTTTCACCTTTCGTGAACTCGTGGATGAGCACCTGCAACAGGAGCGAATGTTGGTGGCTCTCTCCGCCTGCTTTGCCGCCGTCGCCCTGCTGCTCACCGCTCTCGGATTGTATGCCCTGCTGGCGCGCAGCGTGCTGCTGCGAACCCGGGAGATTGGCGTGCGCTTGGCTCTAGGCGCGCAGCCGGGGCAGGCGCTCCGCATGGTGGTCTGGCAGGGTTTCCGGCTGGTACTTACGGGAACGATTATTGGCCTTGTGGCGGCATTGGCAGTGGCTCGATTGCTGCGCGGGATGCTCTTCGGCATCCGCACCACCGATCCCTTCACGCTGGCGGCGGTCGTGGGCGTTCTCCTCGGCGTGGCTTTGGCGGCGAGCGTTATCCCCGGCCGCAAAGCTACGAAGGTGGACCCCATGGTGGCCCTGCGCTACGAATAAGCCGAAGGGTTATCGCGCATGAGGGGTAGCGCCGAGTCTCGCCTTTCAGAGACTCTGCGGCTTTTCGTTATTGCCGTATTAAGAGCCGCGGAAAGCGCACAACTCGCTCTACCCTGCTGCAAGCAAGAGTAGGCGTTTCACAGGACCCTACGGCGCAAAGCATTAAGCCCGCCCCACGGTATACCCGTGGTGCAGGAGCGGGCAGGGAAAGACGGAAAGGGCCAGAGCTGCACCGCTCTGGCCCTTGATTGACCCGTGTCAAAGGGCGGCGTTGTACTTGCCGGCCGCAGTGATGGGCACTATTTGGGAAATCTCACGTTCCTCATTGGCTGTGAGGTGCTCGGGGTGCTGGGGCGCGTACTCAAGGATTACCCCAATCTCGGGGAGGCGCAGAGCGCGCACGGTACCCCGCACGACGGTCAATTCCGCGTGACCCGAGCCGTTCTTGTCTTGGGCCTGGGACACAATGAAGGCCACGACTCTCCTCTCACGGGAGAGTCGCAGCGTGCAATTCGGGTTCACAGTGTCAAGCGTGAACGAGTAGTCGCCTGCCGGCAATGTGGCTTGGCCCCAGCGAGCCTCGAAGGGCAGGGTGAATTTTCCTCGGATCACCTGAGCACTTGCGGGCCCTGCGTTGAAGCAGACGACCAACAGTGCCAGTCCCAAGAACCTAACCAACGTGGAAATTCGGATCTTGTTCATGGTATATCTCCTTTACTTTTTTGATCTCCGGGGCGCCTTCTGTTGCCCTCACCCTATTAAGCGGAAATGGCGCGGGCAGACTGTCATGCCGACGAGAAATTCTTTTCGGGCCGGGGACGGCACAAGGGAAACGCGTGGAAAACCGTGGCCAGATATGATAACTTGCCTGCGATTTCCCCTTCTCGCAGGCGGTGTAGGATGGAGCCGTCAGCACACGAAATTACGCGCCTGTTGCAGGCATGGAGCGAAGGCGAGCAAAGCGCGCTGGATCGCCTCATCCCTCTCGTCTACCAGGAGTTGCACCGGCTGGCGCACCGCTACATGGCGCGGGAGCGGTCCGGCCACACGCTTCAGACCACAGCCCTGCTGAACGAGGCCTATCTCCGGCTGGTTGATTCCGCCAAGCCCAACTGGCAAAGCCGCACCCATTTTTTTGCCGTAAGCGCGCAGGTGATGCGGCGCATTCTGGTGGATTGGGCCCGTTCCCGGCAGGCCCTGAAACGGGGCGGCCAGGAGCGGCCGCTCGAGTTGGAGGAGGCGCTGGTGGTTGGGGACGCGCCGCGCACGGACCTGGTGGGCTTGGATGGAGCCCTGAAAGCTCTGGCAGCATTAGACCCGAGAAAGAGTGCGGTGGTGGAACTCCGCTTTTTTGGCGGATTGAGCGTAGAGGAGGCGGCCGAAGTGCTCAAGGTTTCCCCCGAGACGGTCATGCGGGACTGGAAGTTCTCGAAGAGCTGGCTGCGGCGTGAGCTGAGTAAGGAGAAACCGGTTGGAGTCTGAGCGTTGGCGGCAAATCGAGCGCTTGTATCACGCCGTTCTGGAGCGTGAGCAGGGACAGAGGAGTGCCTTCCTCGAGGAGGCTTGCGCCGGCGATGTGGACCTCCGCCAGGAAGTGGAATCCCTGCTGGCGCAAGAGGACCGGGGCGAGGGCTTCCTGGAGGCGCCGGCCATGGAGGTGGCGGCCAAAGCGCTGGCCGAAGAGCGGGCGAAGATAACGAATGCGGCCAGCGGCCCTGCTCCGCTAACCGGCCGAACGATCTTGCATTACCGTTTGCTGGAGAAGTTGGGCAGCGGCGGCATGGGGGTGGTGTACAAGGCTGAGGACACCCGCCTGGGCCGTTTGGTTGCCATGAAGTTTCTCACCTCCTCGGTCCCCAAGCCCCCTGATGGGCAGGTGGAAAAGACGCCCGGGCGCGATACGCAGGCGGTCGAACGCTTCCAGCGCGAGGCGCGCGCAGCCTCGGCGCTTAGTCATCCCAACATCTGCGTGGTTCACGACGTCGGCGAGTACGAAGGACAACCGTTCATCGTCATGGAGTTGCTCGAAGGGCGCACCCTCAGGCGTCTGATCGAAGCCGGGCCGCTGAAGCTCGAACAGCTTCTCGATCTCGCCATTCAGATAGCCGATGCCCTGGCGGCGGCGCACGCCAAGGGGATTATCCACCGGGACATCAAGCCCACTAACATCTTCGTGACCACGCGGGGCGAAGCGAAGATTCTCGACTTCGGCCTGGCAAAGCTCACCCCGGGCGGCGCCACGGACGTGGCTTCGCGGCGCTCCGCAGCGGCTTTGCCCGCAGGAGACGCCGAACGTGAAGCACTCTCCGCGGCCACCCAAGCCGCGACGATAGGGAGCGCTCCCGATGACGACTCGCTGACCAAACCCGGCGTGGCGCTGGGCACGGTGGCCTACATGTCCCCCGAGCAGGCGCGCGGGGAAGAACTGGACGCGCGCAGTGACCTCTTCAGCTTCGGGGCGGTGCTTTACGAGATGGCAAGACGGCATCAGCCGTTCACCGGCAACACCGCGGTCGACGTGCTGGCGGCAATCCTCACCCAGCCGCCAGCGGCTCCGCGCACGATGGATCCCGATCTGCCTTTGGAATTGGAGAGGATTACTCTTACCGCGCTCGAGAAGGACCGCGAGCTGCGCTATCAGTCGGCGTCGGAGCTTCGGGCGGACCTGAAGCGCCTCCGACGTGACACCAGCTCAGGGCAAACACTGGGTGTGACGGGCGCTCGCTCCACCGCCGCGCGTGGCGGCGCTGGCGAGCGGGCCATGGCCATGCTCCGCCGGCGATGGTGGATTCCTGCCATCGTGGCGGTGGCCGCCGTTGCCGTATTCGCCTACGTGGAACTCCGCCCTTCGCCGCCCCCCCGGGTGACCGCCTATAGGCAAATGACGAGTGATGTCGTTTTTAAGGATATCGACGGCACCGACGGCGTACGACTGTTCCTCAGCGAATACAGTGGAGCAGAACACTGGGTAGCACAGATGGCCATCAGCGGTGGAGAACCCGCGCGGGTGCCCGTGCCTTCTCCGTTTTTCCGGCTCTTCGATGTGTCGCCGGATGGTTCGAACCTGCTGTGCGCCGAAATGACCACCTACACACAAGGCCCCATGTGGATCCTGCCCATTCTGGGCGGTTCTCCCTTTCGTGTCGGCAATCTTGTCGCCTCCATCGCGATTTGGTCGCCGGATGGCCAGCGTATCGCATTCGCACGGAATAAAGACTTGTTCGTGGCGAAAGCGGATGGAAGCGGGGAGCGAAAACTGGCGAGTGTTCCGGGAAAGATTGCCAGGCCCGCTTGGTCGCCTGACGGCAGACGCATCCGTTTCACAGCGTTTGATGAGGCGAGGTTTTCGACGGCGCTGTGGGAAGTGTCGCCGGAGGGAACGAACGAGCACGCCCTGTTTGCAGGTTGGCACACGCCCCCCAACGAATGTTGTGGCAGATGGACGCCGGACGGAAAGTACTTCGTCTTCGCCTCGCAAGGGGGCATCTGGGCGGTGGCCGAGAGGCGCGGACTCCTGCGGCTTGCCAAGCCCAAACCGGTGCTGCTTACCAGCGGCGCGATTCCCTTCATCGAGGCTCTGCCCTCCAAGGATGGCAAGCACTTGTTCGCCGTGGGAGTGGCCCCACGCGGAGAAGTGGTCCGATACGATGACTCGAGGAAACAATTCGTCCCCTTCCTTTCCGGCATTTCCGCGGAATCCGTGGCCTATTCGAAGGACGGTCAGTGGGTGGCGTACGTGACTTTCCCCGACAGCGCCCTTTGGCGGAGCAAGGCCGACGGGAGCGATCGACTGCAGCTTACGCCGGCATCCGCTCCCACCGCTTTCGCTACCAACTTGGCTGAGTCCTACGTCTTCAATCCCCGCTGGTCACCCGACGGGGCGGAAATCTTGTTCTACTCAGGGGGGCCTGGGCGGCTGCCGAAAATGTATCGCGTTTCAGCCAGCGGCGGCCAGCCGGAGGAGTTGCTGCCCAGCCTCAACCAGGTGAAGTCGGACCCGACTTGGTCCCCAGATGGCAAGAGGATCTGCTTCGCCGGATCCTCGAACACGGCGATTCCCCTGCCTGGCCCGAACATTCACATTTTTGACCTCGGAACCCAGACGGTGACCGACGTGCCGGATTCGAGCGGTTTTTTCTCGCCTCGTTGGTCGCCTGATGGGCGGTACCTCGCGGCCTTAAGCCTGGATTCATCCCGTCTGGTGCTCTTCGATTTCTCCACCCAGAAGTGGGTAGAAGTTGCCAAGGGAGCCCTCTTAATGTGGCCTTGCTGGTCGCACGACGGCCGTCATGTCTATTACCTCCAGGGGACGCGAAATCCCGCTGTCATGCGCTTCCTCACTTCTAACCTGAAGACGGAGCGTGTCGTTGACCTCAAGGACATCCGCCTGGCAGGATTCTATGGCGCGTCACTCTCCCTCACCCCCGACGATCAGCCCATCGTAACTCGTGACGTCGGCTCGCAGGAAATCTTCGCGCTTGATTGGCAGGCGCCGTAACCGAAGCAAGGAAAACCCCTTGGAGCCGAGCACTGGCGGCAAATCGGGCGTCTGTATCACCCTGTCCTGGAGCTGGAAGAGGGCGTGGGGGTTAGGATGCCCCTGGGCTACCGGACGTGAGAAAAGCGCACACTCAGAATTGCGCTGAGCCTGTTCCGCTCCACAGGGGAAGAGGCTTGCGGGCGAGAATGCGGTAAAGCTTCAATCCGCAAGCGAACAGTCGAAACAACAGGAACAAGGTCAGGGCCTGTTTGATGAGCGTGTCGAAACGGAAGACCACCGGGCCCGAAATCATCAAATAGAGGATGACCACGCCGAGCAGATTCAGGCCGAGGCTTGCCCAGCGTGTTTCGCGAGTTCTCCTGCCCAAGTGCAGCACCCACACCTTGTAGGCAAAGTCCAGAGCCCAGAAAGTGTTGAGCCACGGCATATACATGGAGAACTCGGGCCGGAGCAGCCGGATGACCGTGACGCCTTGATTGATAGCCACGATCCCAACCCATTGCGGATAGAAATTAAACCATACGGCCCCGATCAGCAGCAGGTAGACTTCAATGACGCGGCCGATGGGGGAAATGCGTTCAGGGTCATGGACGGCAGGCAACGACTGGGGTTCCCAATTCTTGCCGGTGAGCTCGCGATGCCATGTTACGCGCTCGGCGACGGCGAAGGCGAGGGTGATCAGGGCGAAATTGAAACCGGCCGACTGCAAAATGCCCAAGAGTCCCCCGAAGAGAGGAATTGCCGCCCCACCCTGGCCGGTATGCTGGATCGTCCGCAAGATACTCAAAACACCAGAGGCCAGCAACAACGCCGCAAACACTGCCGCCAAAATCTGGAGCGTGCGTTTATAAGCCGGGAAGAAACGCGGCCCGATGAGATATTGCGCCTGGGGAGCATAACGCTGCGCCACTTCCTGCGGAGCGCCGAACTCACGCAAGATGGCGGCGGCAAGCTCCGCGTCGGGGGGGCGGCGGGCGGCGCCCGCGCGCTCTTCCAGGGCATCCATCAGCAATGAGCGCAATTCCGCCTCCACATCCGCGCGCAAGCGATAGGGCAAGTGCTCTCCCACCTCGTGAACGTAACGGTCGATAAGTTCCATCGCTTGTCCTCCTTAGCCTTAAGCCAACAGGCTATCCAGTACGCGCGCCAGAGATTTCCAGTGGACGGCCAATTCCCGTTCCACCTGTTCCCCCAGCGGGCTGATGAGGTAATACCGGCGCGGGCGGCTGTCTTGCAATTGCCAGCGGCTGCGCAACAACCCCTGCGATTCCAGTCGCCGCAGGAGCGGGTAGAGCGTTCCCTCGTCGATCTCCAAGCCCTTGTCCGTCAGCGATTTCTTCAAGGAATAGCCGTATTGCTCCTGGTGAAGCTGAGAAAGCACGGCCAGAACCAAGGCCCCGCGGCGCAATTCGAGCGAGAGATTTTCGCTAAGTGGAAGCTGTGTAGCGTTCTCTACCATGCAGAACACAATACAATGTATCACATAGTATGTCAAGCGGAAAATCTTAACTGGCCTTGGTGTGCGGGAGCAGCAGCTACCGCCTTTCTCGCTCTGGCATGGGTAGTGTCCCAGTTTAATGTAGAGGCGGCGGAACTTGTCCCGATCTGTCGGCATATGCTGAACGTAGCGCCGACCGGCACCCGTCCCGATCTGATCGGGAGGTCGGCACGTGCTGAACGTAGCGCCGACCTTTAGGTCGGCACTTGCTGAACGTAGCGCTGACCTTGAGGTCGGCACATGCTGAACGTAGCGCTGACCGGCACCTGTCCCGATCTGATCGGGAGGTCGGCACATGCTGAACGTAGCGCCGACCTTCAGGTCGGCACATGCTGAACTAAAGTTCAGCGCTACAACAGCCGCTCCGCCAGTCCTTGGCAAATGCGCAAATCCTAAAGAGGCACGGCTGTCTTTGGATTCGGGAGCGCGAGCCCAGGGAAGAACCATCCCGATTTGTCGGGGCGCGGGATAGCTTTTGAACGAGCGTAATGAATCGTTGCCCAATCCGTTCAATTGTGGTAACTATTCCTTCCTACTGGACCGCTTCCCATGACGCCGCTGGAAACCTATCTGACCGAACTACGGGACATCCGATCTTCGGGCGCCGCCGTCAAGGAAACATCCTACTATCCCGCGCTCTCGAATCTCTTGAACGAAGTTGGGAAGCGCCTCAAGCCGCGGGTTCGTTGCATCATCAACCTTGCAAACCGGGGCGCCGGGCTTCCGGATGGAGGTTTATTCACCGCCGAGCAATTTCAGAAGCCCTCCGAGGCCGAACCCCTTCCCGGTCAGCTGCCCGCGCGGGGCGTCATTGAGGTGAAATCCACCAGGGACGACGCTTGGATAACCGCTGACGGCGAGCAGGTTTCCCGCTACTGGGGCCAATACCGGCAAGTGTTGGTGACGAACTACCGCGACTTCGTTTTAGTGGGACAGGACGCAGAGGGCAAATTTGCCAAATTGGAATCATTCCGCTTTGCCGAAAGCGAGAGAGCTTTCTGGGCCGCCGCCGTGCATCCGCGCAGCCTTGCCGAGAAGATCGGTGGACGATTCGAGGAATATCTTCTGCGCGTCATGCGGCACGCTGCCCAGTTGGCCGCGCCGGAAGATGTTGCGTGGTTTCTGGCTTCCTATGCGCGGGATGCCCGAGCGCGAATCGAGCATGTAGACTTGCCCGCACTGGCCACCGTCCGCACGGCGCTGGAAGAAGCTCTGGGACTGAAGTTTGAGGGCGAAAAAGGCGAGCACTTTTTCCGTTCCAGTCTGGTTCAAACCCTCTTTTATGGAGTCTTTTCGGCCTGGGTGCTGTGGGCCAAGCAAAACCCAACCGCTTCCAAGGCGCGCTTCGACTGGGGCCTCACCGCTCGCTATCTCCGCGTGCCGATGATCTCCAAACTCTTCCATCTGGTTGCCGACCAGCAGGAACTCGAAGCCCTGACGCTCACGGAAGTGTTGGATTGGGCGACGTCGGTTTTGAACCGCGTTGACCGCGCTGCGTTTTTTAACAAGTTTCAGGAATCGCACGCGGTGCAGTACTTCTACGAGCCATTTCTAGAAGCTTTTGACCCGGAATTGCGCAAGGAGTTGGGCGTCTGGTACACGCCACCGGAAATTGTGAAGTACATGGTGGAACGAGTGGACACGGTCCTCCGCGAGGAATTGAATCTACCCGACGGGTTGGCCAACAAAAATGTTTATGTCCTTGATCCTTGCTGCGGGACAGGTTCCTATCTTGTGGAAGTCCTCGATCGAATCCACCGAACGCTCGCGGAAAAAGGTGAAGGTGCGCTCTTGGCGAGTGACCTGAAAGACGCGGCGCGCAACCGTGTCTTTGGCTTCGAGATTCTGCCCGCGCCTTTCGTCGTCGCACACTTGCAGCTTGGCTTACTCTTGCAGAACTTAGACGCGCCTCTCTCCGACAAAGCCAGGGAACGGGTTGGCGTTTACCTCACCAACGCTCTCACAGGCTGGGAACCCCCAAAGGGACCGAAGAAAAAGCTGCTGTTTCCGGAGTTGGAAGAGGAACGTGACGCCGCCGAGCACGTCAAGCGCGAAGTGCCAATCCTGGTCATCCTCGGCAATCCTCCGTACAACGCTTTTGCGGGAGTCAGCCCGGAAGAGGAACAGGGCTTGGTTGAGCCTTACAAAGAGGGCTTGATTACAGAGTGGGGCATCAAGAAGTTTAACCTGGATGACCTTTACGTCCGCTTTTTCCGCCTCGCCGAGCGTCGCATTACGGAAATGACCGGTAAGGGGATAGTAAGCTTCATTTCAAACTATTCGTGGGTAAGCGAGCCGTCGTTCGTAGTCATGCGTCAACACCTTCTCGCCTCTTTCGACCGTTTTTGGGTTGAGAATATGCACGGCAACCGCAAAATTTCGGAGTACGCCCCCGACGGGAGGACAAGCGAAACTATCTTTGCGATCCCAGGTTTCTCGGTTGGAATCCAGCAAGGAGTTGTGGTTTCCCTTTGGGTCAAGAGTGGAAAACCCGCAGGTAAACAGCAGGTGCTGTTCCGCGAGGACCTGAACGCGGCGCGAGCACTCGAACGCCGTGCTCAGCTTCTTGAAAGCCTGAAGGCCAAAGATTTTGGGGCCCACTACCAGGCCGCCCATCCGAACAAGGGAAACCGTTACTCATTTCGGCCCGAGCAGGTGACCGAGGAATACGGGGCCTGGCCGAAAGCCACGGAGTTCAGCAGTGTGACCCCTTTCAACGGACCGGTTGAAAGGAGAAGCAATTCATTGATTGTCTTCCAAGACCAGCGTTCACGGCTCGAGCTTGTGGCCGATTTCCTCGACCCTGAGAAATCTGACGAGCAGGTTCGTTCCATCGCCCCCGCGTTTATGGAATCCTCGGGAGAGTTCAATGCGAGCAGAACAAGGAAGAATTTGAAAGGGAGGGTCAAATATGACGCGGCTAAGATTGTGCCATATCCCTTCAAGCCCTTTGACGTTCGCATCGCATACCTTGACGCGTCGATTCAGCCACTTTTCTCCCGCCCCAGTCCCGACCTGCTCGCCCAGCGCGACATCCCCGGGAACGCCTTCTTCATAACGCGCGACACGGCCGACAAGTTTCCCGAGGGCCCGCCATTCTACTTTTCGAAATTGGTCTGCGACTATGACTGCATCTCGGGCCACGCCCGGCATTTCCCTGTGCGCATCGTCCCGGCAAAAAAGAAGAAAAGGAAAGCGCACCCGGCTCAGGCCGAATTGCCGCACCCACCCACGACTGCACCACCGCTCCCCAAAAGCAACCTCTCGGCTCAGGCCCGCCTATATATTGATGGTTTGGGATTTGGGGACCCTGACGTTGACCCGGGAGTCGGGGAATCGCTTTGGCTTCACGCGCTCGCCATCGGGTACTCACCTGCCTACCTTTCTGAGAACGCAGATGGGATCCGTCGGGACTGGCCGCGCATTCCGCTGCCGGACAGCAAGGAAGCATTGCTCGCATCGGCGGCGTTGGGCAAACAGATTGCGGCGTTGGTGGACACGGAAACTGACGTAGGGGCGGTTCGCGAACCGCCCCTACAAAGAACCGGCACTTTCACCTTGCCACACGGGACGACTTTGGATGAAGCGAAGCACTTCGCTATCACCGCCGGGTGGGGACATGCGGGCCAGGGCGGCATCACGATGCCGGGCAAGGGAAAGATCGTCGCGCGCGATTACACGCCCGAAGAACGCGTAGCGGCGGGTTTACCCCGCCATCCGAACAATGGCGACGTGAAGTCGCCGCTACTGGGTGGACGCACTTGCGACGTTTACCTAAATGATGTGGCTCACTGGTCTAACATTCCACTGCGGGTTTGGGAATACACCATCGGCGGCTATCAAGTCATGAAGAAGTGGCTCTCCTACCGCGAAGAAAAACTCCTGGGCCGCCCCCTGACCAAAGACGAAGTCCGCTACGTGCAGGAGATGGCTCGCCGCATCGCCGCCCTACTTCTGCTCGAACCGAAGTTGGACGAGAATTATCGGGAAGTGAAAGAGCACAGCTACAATTGGCCAAATGGCGAGTGAGAGCAGATGGGGGGCAACCTACCTGGCATGCTGCAGCCGCCAACATTACACCATGGATTGCAATGTCCCCGCCCCTGTTCAATCTTTGAAGTACTCAATTTCAGTCTCAAATGCGAAGTCGACGAGCGACGCTCCCTCGGTTGGAATATTGGAGCGGGGACCATCACGTATGTACGCAAACTCGGGCTCAAGGTCGCGGCCATCCAAGAGAATGACTCGGCTTTTTCCTCTTGTGCAACAGGAACGGCACCGGGAGATCTCCTCGGCGGAAAAAGTGCCCGTCTTTGAGAAGATGACAAACGATTCAAAACGGTCTGATGGGAAGGCGGCGGCTATCTCAGCCATGTTGCTCGCGTCTTGATTTGTAATCTCGCCGTTCTCCTTGCATTCTCCGACACCGATCTCAAGCTTCCCTGACTTTCCTTGCATCAAAATGACCAGGTCCGTTTCGCAGGGCCGCGCACTGGGGCAGCCGGAGACGACGTTCATGGCTGGGAGCAGCAGAGAGCGGCGCATCCCGTTGTGCGCGTCAATCTGCTGCAAGGTCAACGCAACAGGAATGCTCCCCTCTTGATGCCCCTGTCTTCCGAAAAGACCCGAACGACGGAAGGCCCAGCCGCCACGATTTCGCAACTGTGGTGTGATGTTGAACTGCATGCCGCAGTATTCGCATGGTACATCGGTTTGCAACTCACCGAGAGGCTTCCAGAACTCCAAGTCACAGTTCAGACACCGTAGGGATAAGCCCGCTCGGAAGACTCTCTTTTCGAGCAGGTAATCAAACACTCGGTCAGGCTTGAGCTTACCATCCTGGCCGGGTACGACATTCAGTTCTTCGTAACTTCGAAACTTATCCTTTCCCTTGACCGCATCAGTTTGCCCTATCACTTGGACGGCTTCGTCCCTTGTAAACGACTGCAGAGGATCGTACTTGTTGATCAAGGCACGCACACCAGCAATCTTGAATACGCGACAGCCTGAAAGCCCCCCCATCTGCGTAACCAGTCTGCCTGCAACTCGGCCCGCCTGGCTTGGTTCTGCCTTTAAGCCGACATGTCCAAAGATCTTTGCTATGAGTTCCGTTTTGGGAAGCTCGCGGACCACTATTGCCTCTGTCGTCGGCGACGCTATGATCCCAACGCCCGCGCGTTCAGACCTAACCTGCTCTAATTGTGGGGCGAATGACAATGCCTCTCTGTAGTAGTCGTTGAGCTCGGGTATGAACGGCGTCCACAACGTCGTTTCGAAATTCTCGGAAGTGCCTGCGCCAGGATATACCGATACAATCACCTTTCGAAGGTTGCTAAATCGATCATCGCGTAGAGGGTTTTCTGGAAGTTGAATTGAGACCAGCGAGCGAGGTCTCTGTTCGTCCACGGAAGCAAGGCTCGATTCAGACCTCTGGAAATACATGAGGGGGGCCCGCGATGCGAGGCCTAGCATAAACTCAGTAGTCGCGACATAATTGTACTTCTCAACGTCCTTGCCTAGCTGAATGGCTTGCGGCGCATCGAAGCCGGGCCTTGCAATGACCGCAAAAGCGACCAACCCTCTCTCAGCCTTCTGCGCCCATTCCATGATCTGCGGATAAGTCTCTACAAACTTAGACAGTCGTTCGGCATGAACGTGATCGTAAAAAACCAATCCCACACCTGCGGCTCGCAAGTTCCAAAAGTTCACGAGATCGCTAAAGTCAGCAGCATCACCAACGTAGAACCCTGGAGGGCTGCCGGGTGGATGCTCCGGAACCAAGTCATACGAAGAAATAAGCGACGGCGTCACCCCCTGCGTCGCAAACGGCGGGAAGGGCGAATTCGGTTTAATCACAACAGGGAACTCTCCAATATACGTTCGGAAAAGACTCCCATAATCTGTTCCTACGGCTGCCTGGCACGGGTACCCGCCCAGGCTTGAAAGAAGCACAAGTGCGAGTGGGTCTGCTTGGTCCCAAGTATAGAGTTTGCAAGTGTTGGGACCCGGCTTCATTTTTTCGCAATAACGCTGAAGCGGACGTGAAATGTCTTGAAAGCTGGTAAATCCGCCCTCGAACAAACCGCTGCCAATACCAGGCCACCTGAGATGGGGAAAGCGGCCGACGAACGCTTGTACCAAATCGTCTGCACTTATGGGGTAAAGGGTGTCCAAGCGAAAAGCGTTTACAAGACCCGCCGCCAGCGGATCGTCAATGACAATAACAGGGTTATTGCGCCCACCCCAAAGCGTGTGAGAGAGACGCAACGCTTGTTCAAAGTCCTCGAAATGGCCATGGCGGACGCACCATCCGATACGGAAAGGTCGATATGCAACATGGACATGCAAGATCCCCATAACGGGAATCATAGTCGCGTTTCCATGTATGTCAATCCAGACCTGACAGGAGAGTGGCGCAGCCCTTCCGGGGAGAGCGCTTTGATCTCCGGCTCGGAATCCCGGTCCCGGGACATGCAGCACATATCCCGGTTCTTTGCGGGCATATTGGCGCTCTGGGCGGCAAGCGAGTGCGAGTGTGCAGGAAGTGAGACAGTTGATGGGGCTCCTCCAGAAAGAAGGCGATGTTGGCATGTTTGTGTCTACCTCCGGATTCAGCCCGGATGCGCGAACCGCGGCACGCGGCGCTCATGTCCACGTGGAATTGGTTGACCTAAACCGCTTCATCAACTTGTGGCAAGATTTCTACGATAAATTGAAGGACGAGGACAAAAGCCTGCTCCCGCTACGCCCAATTTACTTCCTCGCCGCAGTGGAGTAGATGGGCAATTGGATATTGAGCCGCACACGGAGAACGTGAGAATCTGAAGCTGAAAAGCCGCGGACCTACAAAACAGGTCTACGTTCGCTCCGGGTTCGCGCGCAGGCACGAAGCAAGAAGCTGGGTTGGGGATTGGCGCTGGCCGCTCTTACCGTGCTGGCTCTGGCACTGGCAGCCTGCGGCGGCGGGGGAGGCGGAGGCGGCGGGGGAGCGCCCCCTAACCCCGGAACGCCTGCCGGGACCTATACCCTGACCGTCACCGGAACCGCGTCGGGCGCGGCCAACTTGCAGCGCTGCGCGACGCTCACCCTGACGGTGAGCTAACGCCCGGGCTGTTTACCAGTGCGTCAGAGATACAGGTGCCTGTAGCGCCCTTCGGAATTTGTCCCGATCTGATCGGGAGGTCGGCACATGCTGAACTAAAGTTCAGCGCTACACGAACAGCCTCGCGGGTGACGCCCCGACGTATCGGGGCAGGTCGGGCTTGGCACATTGGGTTGCGGCTTTGCCGCGCGGCGCTTATCCATGTGAGTAGCCCTGTTTACCTGCTTACCTCCGCGATGTACACCGCGAACGGTTCCAACGCCAGATGTTGGACTGAGGAATTGTCCTTTAACGAGGCTTGGGTGGTCAGAAGGGTCTTGGCCGAGCCTACACTTAGGCCCTGCGGCGACAAAGCAAAGTCAACCTTCTGCGGCGCGGCCGACATGTTGATAACCACGAGCGCGGCGTCGTTTCCCGACTTGCGCAGGTACGACAGCACATTCGGATCGCGCTCATTCAGCGCCACGTAGTCGCCCGCGAGCAGTGCCGGGTTGGTGTGCCGCAAGGCCAGCAGGCCCTTGTACCAATTCAGGATCGAGTCCGGGTCCTTTAGCTCGGCCGCCACGTTGTAGGTGCGGTACGTCGCCGGAATCGCGTTCCAGGGAACACCGGTGGTAAATCCGGCATGGGGATCGCCGCTCCACTGCATGGGTGTCCGCTCACCATCACGGCCTTTCTCCTTCGGCCATCCCCGGCGGCCGATGGGGTCCTTCACGTCCTCGCGGCGCTCGGGATCGTTGTTCTGCATCCCGATCTCTTCGCCGTAGTACATGATGGGCGTGCCGCGCAAAGTCAAATACATCGCCGCCATGTCTTTGGCGATTTGATCGTTGTGCCGGCCGTCGCCATAGCGGTTCCAGGACCGGACGATGTCGTGGTTGCTGATCACGTAGACGGGCCATTCGCCCGCTGCGTCCACCGCCTTGATGTGATCGCGAAAGACCGGCGCGGAAAACTTGAGTCCCGTCAGCATCAGGTCCATCGGCATCTGTAGCTCGTCGTGCCCGGCGCCGTAGTATTCCTTCAATTCCGCCACATTCTCCGTCCAGGTTTCACCAATCAAAACCGCGTTGTACTTGTTGGCCACGGCACGCAGGCCCTTTAGCGCGGTGTGCACCTCCGGCAGCTTATCGTTGTATTTGTTGTCGAGATGAGGGTCGCCAAAAGCATTCTTGCCGGGCCGCACAGGATTGTCGTGCAAATTGGGATCTTCATAAAGCGTGTCGACGGCATCCAGCCGGAAACCTGCCACGCCGCGCTTGAACCACCACTCCGCCGTGCCGTGCATGGCGTCGACTACGGCGGGATTGCGCCAGTTCAGGTCAGGCTGCTGCGCGTAGAAGAAGTGGTAGTAATACTGATGGGTTTGGCTGTCCCATTGCCACGCCGGGCCGCCAAATAACGACATCCAGTTGTTGGGCGGGTTCGCGCCCTTGCCGTCGCGCCAGATGTACCAGTCACGCTTGTCCGCAGTGCGCGAGGAACGGGAATCGATGAACCAGGCGTGCTGGTCGGACGTGTGATTCACCACAAAGTCGAGAATGATCTTGATGCCATGCTGCTTACCCAGCTCTTGCAGGCGGTCGAAATCGGCCAGCGAACCGTACATTTTGTCGATGTTCTCGTAATCGGAGACGTCGTAGCCAAAATCCACCTGGGGCGACGGGAAACAGGGGGCAATCCAAATCGCGTCCACCCCCAGGGCTTGCAAATAGTCGAGCTTGGAGGCGATGCCGTTCAGGTCGCCAATGCCATCACCATTGCTGTCCATGAAGCTGCGCGGATAGATTTCGTAGAAAACGGCGTGCTGATACCAGGGACGGCCCTGAGTATCGGTCATTTTGTCTTGCGCTTGGAGCGCCGGCCGAGCCATGACCAGAGCCATCACTATCAGGACTGCCGAAGCCAACTTGCGGGACATGTGGGGACCTCCAGGGACCTGTGAAATACCTCGCCCAACCGGGACGAGTCTAACATGGTCATGCGCGCGGAACCAGCCTGCGTGTCCCTTCAAATGCTCATCAGCGGGGGAGCGGCAGACTGCTTCGCATAGAATCCCGTTTACAACTTTCCAGCTCCAACGCTAGAATGAATTGAAAGCTGGTGCACGCATCGGGCACGCTCTTTCGCACAATTCATGGCTGAGATTCTGGCAATATATCCCGGCTCTTTCGACCCGATCACCAATGGTCACCTCGACCTGATTGAGCGGGGGAGCCAACTCTTCGATCGGCTCATTGTCGCGGTGCTGACGAATCTCGACAAAGACCCGCTTTTTACCGTTGCCGAGCGCGTGGAAATGCTCCGGGAAGCGACCCATCCGATCGCCAATGTTTCGGTCGATACTTTCAGCGGGTTGCTGGTGGATTACGCGCGGCAGAAACAGGCAAAGGCGCTCTTGCGGGGGATTCGAGCTTTCACCGATTACGAGTATGAACTGCAAATGGCGCTGACGAATCGCAAACTCGCGCCCGACGTGGAAACGGTATTCTTGATGCCGGCCCTCGCTTACACCTACGTCAGTTCGCGCCTGGTGCGGGAGATATTCCAACTCGGAGGCTCCGTCACCGAGATGGTCCCCCCGCTGGTGGAAGAACGGCTTCATCAGAAGGTCCTGCAGGGCAAGAGGTAAAAAGCAGGAGTGCGAAGGTAGAAGGCAGAAGTGGGGAGCTAGGAGCTATACGTTAGGAGCCAGCACGCAACCGTGCAGTTCCTTACCTCTCGCTTCCAACTTCCAACTTCTAACCTCCAGAGGCAAAGAGCGAATCATGCAGTTTTCCGAGCGCATCTCACGGATTTCGGTTTCCTCCACCGCCGCGGTCTTGCAGAAGGCCGACAAGTTGCGCGCCTCGGGCGCGAAGCTGGTTGATTTCGGCGCCGGAGAGCCTGACTTCCCCACGCCCGATCACATCAAGCAGGCGGCGGTCCGCGCTCTGGAAGAGAACTTCACCAAGTACACGCCCACCGGCGGCACGCGGGAATTGAAGGAAGCCCTTGTGGACCGGCACGCCAAGGATTTCGGTTCGCACTACTCCGTCGAGGAGTGCCTGGCGACCGTGGGTGGCAAGCAGGCCATTTTCGAAGCCATGGTGGCCACCCTCAACGATGGGGATGAAGTGATTTTGCCAGTCCCTTACTGGGTTTCCTACCTCGATATCATCAATTATGCCGGCGGCAAGGCGGTTCTTCTGGAGACGGATGAGGCGGAGAATTTCGCCGTGCGCGCCGACGCCGTGGAGAAACTCATCACGCCCCGGACCAGGATGATCGTGGTAAATTCACCCAACAATCCCACCGGCGCGGTGATCTCACGCGAGGAGATGGAAAAGCTCCTGGAACTGGCGGCACATTATAAGATCCTCCTGTTATCGGACGAGTGCTATTGCCATTTTCTTTACGATGACGCGCCGTTTTCCTTGGGATGTCTGAAGGACCGCGAGCATTTTCTGCTGGTGGGTTCGCTTTCCAAGACTTATTCCATGACGGGTTGGCGCGTGGGATTTGCCCTGGGCTCCAAGAAGCTTCTTGCCCATATGATGAACCTTCAAAGCCACTCGACTTCCAATCCCACTTCCATTGCGCAGAAAGCCGCGGTGGAGGCCTTGCGGGGCCCGCAGGATTGCGTGCGCGCCATGCTGGCCGAATACCGCCGTCGCCGCGATCGCGTGGTGGAAGGCTTGTCTGCCATTCCCGACGTCAAGTGTTTGACGCCGCAGGGTGCTTTCTACGCCTATCCCAATGTGTCCGCTTACTTGCACCGCGACGGCTTGGCGAATACCACCGTGCTGGCGGAAAGACTCCTGGAAGAAGCGCACGTAGCGGTAGTGCCCGGCCCCGCCTTTGGAACTCAGCAACACGTGCGACTTTCCTACGCGGCTTCCCTGGATCAAATTGACGAAGGCTTAAGGCGGATGGCGGCGTTTTTTGCCCGATTCTGATCAAACATGTCCACCTTCAACAGCCCGGTCCAACTCTCCAATATCTTCAAACCGAAAATCTGGGGGCGGCGGGATTTGACTCCGCTCTTTGACACGCCGGACTCCTCATCCGAGGAAGGCGGACAATTTGCTAACCCGCGCATTGGCGAAGTTTGGGTCACCGATGATGCTTCCTGCTTCCTGAACGGCCCCGCCGCGGGGATGACGCTCGCCGAGGCTTCCGAAAAGTACGGTCCTGAGTTGCATGGAAGGTCCTGGCCCGGGCGTCGTTTTCCCCTTCTCGCCAAATACATTTTTACCAGTGACTGGCTTTCCGTGCAGGTTCATCCCGATGACGCTTACGCCGCCCTGCACGACCCGGGCAATTTGGGCAAGTGTGAGATGTGGTATTTCCTGCAAACGGATCCTGACGCCGCGATTCTCCTCGGGCTGAAACCCGGCGTGGCGAAGGAGCCATTGCCCGCCGTGTTCAAGGCCGGCACTTCGCGCGATTTCCTGCAGAGCTTTCGGCCGGAGGAGGGGGAAGCGGCGTTTCTGCCCCCGGGAATCGTCCACGCTCTGGGACCCGGTCTGGTGCTTTTCGAAGTCGAGGAAAACTCCGATCTCACCTATCGATTGGATGATTATGGCCGGCCCGGTTTGGATGGCAACCCGCGCCCGCTGCACCTGGAAAAAGGGCTCGAGGTTATTCGTCCCGAGCTCCCCCCCTTATGCGATTTGCCCCGGCTGGAAAAAAGAGAGAAGTACGGCACGCGGCGCTTCGTTCTCGCCAGCCGTTTCTTTGCCCTCGAGGAATTGATCGTTCGCCACGCGGCAAATTTCCACAGCTCGCCGGAAAGGGTGGAGATGTTTTCCGTGGTGGAAGGCGAGGGGCGCTTTGAAAACGAGGCGGGCTGGCTGGCCTATCGTTCCGGCGAAACCTGGTTGATTCCTCCCGCCGCCGGCCGCTACCGCCTGGTGCCGCGGCTTGACACCAGGCTTTTGAAATTCTATGTACCTGACATCGAAAGGGATTTTCGCCAGCCGCTCGAGCGGCAAAAGATTCCCCCGGGGAAAATCCGCCAGATCATATTCGAGTAAAACCCATGGCACAAAAATCGGTATTCGCTCACGCCTACGCCGTCGTGATGGCGGGCGGCAGTGGAACGCGCTTCTGGCCCTTGAGCCGCCGCAAGCATCCCAAGCAATTACTGGAACTTTTCGGCAGCGGGACGCTTCTGGAGCAGACGGTGGAGCGGCTCCGGCCCCTCATTCCCCCCGAGCGCGTTTACGTCTACACCAACGAACTCGTCTGGCGTGAAGTTTGCCGGCGTCTGCCAAAGATTCCGCGCGCGCAGATTGTGGCGGAACCCGCCTCGCGCAACACCGCGCCCACGCTGGGAGTGGCCGCGCACGGAATCTGCCGCCGCGATCCGCAGGGTCTGATGGTGGTGTTGCCGGCGGATCACACCATTGCCAAACCTGCTGAGTTTCTTCGCGTGCTGCGCGCCGGTTGTGAAACCGCGGATGTGGCCGGAAGGTCCGTGGTGATCGGCCTGAAGCCGACTCGCCCTGACACAGGTTTTGGATATGTGCGTCTTGGCGCTCGCGAGGCGCGCACTTGGGGACAAGAGATCTACCCGGTGGAGAAATTCACGGAGAAGCCGCCGCTCGCCGTCGCTCGCCGCTACGTCGCCTCCAAGCGTTATCTGTGGAATGGAGGCATGTTCATCTGGCGGGCTTCTACGCTCCTCGAAAACTTCGCCAAGTATCAACCCCGGATGGCGGATCAACTGGCGCGGCTGGCCGCGGCCGGCGGCATCCGCTCGGCCAAGACCTTTCGCCGCCTCTTCCCTCAATTCGAGAAGGTTTCCATTGACTACGCCATCATGGAGAAAATACCGGACATCCACGCCGTCGCCGCCGACATCGGATGGAACGACGTGGGCAGTTGGGAAGTGGTTTACGGCCTCTCGGCCAAGGATAACGAGGCCAACGTCCGGCCGCAGCGCAGCCTGTGCCTGGATTCGCGCGGTAACATGATCGTGGCCAAGCGCAGTTTTGTGGTGACCGTGGGGATTCAGGACCTCGTCATTGTGGAAACGGATGACGCGCTCCTGGTCTGCCCACGCGAGCGTTCGCAGCAGGTGGGCAAAGCAGTCCAGGCTTTAGAAGGGGCTGGCCTCAAGGAGTTGTTATAAAGGGTGAAGTGTAAAGGGTAAAGGTATCGCGCGGGCAGTTTTGTAGGTCCGGAATTGAGAGCGGCCATCGTGCAGCCGTTGAAAGGTCACCAGCAGATAATCGTTGTCGATGGGCAAGAGATTCTGACGTTAGAGGATATCTTGCCACCGACCCCGAGTCTGCGCGTTCTCTTCGTGGGAAAGGCGCCGGCACGGGGCAGTGTTGAAAAAGGTCACGATTTCCAAGGGAGTCAGGGTGCGGTATTTTGGAGCAGATTGAGACAGTTTGGCCGTCCTGACGCCGACAACAGAGTTCGAGGATGATTCACTTCTTGACCGCGGGTCCGGGCTCACTGACATTGCTAAAGTGACGCGCCCATTTGGGGATGAACCATCCGGCCAAGAGTACAGGGACGGTTCGTCAAGGATTCTCGCTCTGATTCGTCTCCATCGTCCGAGTATTGTGGTGTTCGTCTATAAAAAAGCCCTGGATAAGATGGGCCGCCTCCAATTCGGTATCGAGAAGAAGTCGACCTATGGTTTTAACGACTCACATGAAGCGCACTTTGGCGCGCGTGTATTCGCGTTTCCACTCCCCGGAGTGCCATGCAAAAGCGCAGAAGCCAAAAATGCGATGGAAGATCTCGTAAACGAGTACAAGTAGGCGAGGAAACCTTAGCCATTACCCTTTACCCTTTAGCCTTTATCCTTTAACCTTCATGTCATGGATAAAATCAAATTTGGTACCGACGGTTGGCGGGGAGTTATCGCCGACGATTTCACCTTTAGTAACGTGCGCCGGGTGGCGGCGGCCATCGCGCAGTACGTCCGCGAAGAAAGTGATCCGGCGCGCGGCCTGATCGTTGGCTATGACATGCGTTTCCTTTCGGCGGAATTTGCTCGGGCCACGGCCGAAGTGCTTTCTACCGCGGGGATTCCCGTTTGGCTGGCGGACGCCGGCACCCCTACGCCGGCGGTCAGTTATGCCGTGGTGGCGCGGAAAACCGCGGGCGCGGTGATGATTACAGCCAGCCACAATCCTTACAGGTGGAATGGGGTGAAGTTCAAAGCGCCGTACGGGGGCTCGGCGGACCCGGCGATAATCCATCGCATTGAAGTCCACCTGCACCGCCTCGATCGTGCTCGCGCGCGGTCGCGTAAACGCCAGGCTGCGGCGGTGGAGTGCGTCGATCTGACCACCCCTTACCTCGAGCGGCTGAAAGAGATGGTTCATCTGGACCACATCCGTGCCTCGGGCCAGAAGTTTGTTATCGATCCGATGTATGGGGCCGGCCGCGGGTGCATTGCGCGTTTGTTCGACGCAGCGGGAATTCCTTACCGCGAGATTCACTCTGAGCACAATCCGCTTTTCCCCGGCCTGAACCCTGAACCCATCGAACCGCACGTGGAGGGCCTGCGCCGCGCCGTGACGGAAGGCGGCTTCGACGCCGGTTTTGCCACTGACGGTGATGCTGACCGCATCGGCGCCATGGACCGTAGCGGCGACTTCATCGATTCACACAAGATTTTCTGCATTCTTCTCAAACACCTGGTGGAAGACCTGGGGTTGCGGGGGGAAGTGGTAAAAACGTTCTCCACCACGCAGATGATTGACAAGATGGCGCGCAAATACCAACTGCCGCTGCACGTCACCCCCATCGGCTTCAAATACATCTGCGAACTGATGCTGACCCGTGACATCTTGATTGGCGGCGAAGAAAGCGGCGGCATCGGCATCAAGGGACACCTGCCGGAACGCGACGGCATCCTGAACTCGCTGCTGCTGGCGGAAGTGATGGCGGATAAGAAGAAGACTCTGGGCGAATTGGTGGAAGACTTGACACAGGAGTTCGGGCCGCACTTCTATAGCCGCATCGATCTGGAAGTGGAACGCGCCAGGGCTCAGCAGTTGGTGAAACAAGTGGCTCAGGGAAAGTTCAGGAAATTCGCCGGATTGAAAGTGACGGCCGTGGAAGACCTGGACGGCGCCAAGATGCTGTTTGGAGATTCCGCCTGGCTCCTGGTGCGCGCCTCGGGAACGGAGAACCTTCTCCGCCTTTACTCCGAAGCCCCCTCGCGCGAGCAAGTGAATACGCTGCTTAATGAAATGAAGCGCATCGCAACGGCGGTGTAGCGCCGACATTCAGGTCGGCACGTGCGCAAAATGGTGGCGCGGACCCGCCTCCCATTGAGTACTGCAAATTACAGTGACAAGACCCCCTCACCCCCTGCCCCCTCTCCCCCAAGGGGGCGAGGGGAGAGTTAAGTGATTTATTCATGCGACCAACTCCCCTCGCCCCCTTGGGGGAGAGGGGGCAGGGGGTGAGGGGGCTGATCCGTCACCCTATTATGCAGAGGTCAGAAGGTCCGCGGCTTTGCCTTGCCCATCAACTCGAAATTGCTACCGCAGGCCGGCAAGAAACGCCCGCATTTCACGGAGCACGTCTGCCTCGTTTGACAGGTAGACATAGTGATGCGCGCCAGGCAGGACAACCACATGCGCGGTGGGGACTCCGCTTGCAAGCGCCTTTGCCTGCCTTTCCGTCAGAACCGCCAACGCAGCGGCGTAGGCTTTGGCGGCCTCGCGCACCTTGGGGTCCGTATTGTGATCGACCCAGGTCCCCTGACCGTGGGGGTCGGCAAATATGACGAGCGCGGGTACCGGGATATCCGTGTACTTCTGCATCCCGGCCATAAGCGTCGCGTAACCGGGAAAGTCGCGCTGCTTGCCAACACGTCCGTCGGGAGTTGAAGTCCATTGTTGACGGAGCTCCGCCTGGGGAAACGTAAACCCAAGAACACGCATATTGTAGTTTTGCAGGGCGCTGAAGCTGGCCAAGTCGGAATCCGCTGGAGGCGGAGGTTGGGGGCCGCTGATTGCTTGAAACTCCTTCATGGCCGGCCCCATGCCGTTGTCGAATGCATAGGGGTAGGCGGCCTCGAGATACACCAGCCCCGCGACGCGGTCCGGGTGCCGGGTGCCCACCGAGCTCAATTCCTCGCCTGCGATGGAGTGTCCAACCAGCACGGGCCTGCTTAATTTGAGCGCGTCAAGGACGGCCAGGACGTCGTCACCAAGGCGATCGGCTCCGGACTCCGAGGCGGAATAACCGGACGCGCCGAAGCCCCGGCGGGTAATGGCGTAAACATGGTAGTTGGCCGCGAGCTGGGGAGCAAAATCGTTGAAAACGTGCGCGGTGTCTCCCCCGCCCGGGAGGAGCACCACTGGCCGGCCGGAACGCCCCCAATCGAGCACCTCCAACCTCACGTTCTTGTCCACGGTTACGAATTGCACGCGGTGCGGGGAGGGGTCCCGCCAAGTGGTGGATTGTTGTGAATAGAGGGGAGCCAGCGAGATAAGCAGAAGGGCAGCGGCCGGATGAGCGCATCGGGACATGGGATTCTCCCTACGTAGAGAATGTACGCGGTGAAGTGCTAAGATGTTCCTGACTTGTTGGGCGCGGATAAACCCATGAGCGATTCCGACCGTGTAAAAAGCTACCATCGAACCGGCCGCATCCTGAGTGTGACGGGCTACGTCATTGACTTCGCCCTCCTTCTCATCCTGCTTTTCACCGGATGGACAGTTGCTCTGCGAACGCTGGCGCTGCACTACAGCCCGCGCCCCTGGCTCGCCCTGCTGATTTACCTGCTCTATTTCGGATTCATCACGCAAGTGGTGAGCTTCCCCTGCGATTTTCTCCGCGGCTTCTGGCTGGAGCATCGCTACGGGCTTTCCAACCTGACGCTGGCTGGTTGGGTGAAGGATCAATTGAAGGGCCTCGCCGTGGGAGGCACGCTGGGGGTGCTGGCGCTGGAATTCCTCTATGCGATGATGCGCCGTTGGCCCGAGCGTTGGTGGATTTTGTGCGCCATCGCCTTTATCGGGTTTTTCGTCCTGCTCGCCCACCTCGCCCCCATCCTCATCTACCCGATTTTTTTCAAGTTTAAGCCTCTGGAGAATCCTTCTCTTGTGGAGCGCTTGCTCGAACTCTCGCGGCGCGCCGGCACGCGGGTGAAGGGTGTGTATGAATGGAAACTCAGCGAGAAGAGCAAGAAAGCCAACGCCGCCCTGATGGGGCTGGGCAATACGCGCCGGATTATCCTGTCGGATACGCTCCTGGCGCAGTTTCAGGACGAAGAAGTTGAGGCGGTGCTGGCCCACGAATTGGGCCACCACGTCCATCACGATATCTTCAAGGCCATCGCAATTCAGGGCGCCGCGATATTTCTGGGTCTCTACCTGATTCACCGCACCCTTGCTTGGCTGGGACCGCATTTCGGATTTCAGGGCGCCGCGGATTTCGCCAACCTTCCCCTTCTCGCCCTGGTCACGACGGTCCTTTCCCTCCTGCTTCTGCCCGCGGTGAATTCTTACTCCCGCGCCATGGAGCGCCAGGCTGATGCTTACGCGCTGCGCGCCATACGGTCCCGCGCCCCCTTCATCTCCAGCATGGAGAAACTGGCGGAACTTAACCTGGCGGAGCGCCAGCCCAATCGTTGGATAGAGTTCATTTTTCACAGTCATCCCTCCATCCAAAAGCGCATTGATTTTGCGGAGAAGTTTCCGGCTTAGCTGCAAGCAGATGTAGCGCATCAGAACTGTTTTGTGGGTCCGCGGCTCGTCCCTAATGGGAAATGGAAAGCCGTGGAGCTAAAAAACAGGTCTGCTACGCCTGCTCCTCGCTGGCCCAAGGGTTGATGACGGGGACGGAGAGATCTTCAAAAAGCGAGGTATTGCGAGTGGCGAGCGTAGCCTTACAAGCCAGCACGATGCCCGCGATCATGGTGTCTCTGAGGTCGCCGGGGCGTCCTTTTTTGTGGCGGACCGCCAAAAGGTTTCCGGCGAGGTGAGCAGAAGCCGCATCGAAAGGAGCAATCCGCCGGTCGATCTTATCAAGCAAGATGGTTTCGAAGGCCTGAACCAGTGCCGCGCGCCGCTTTCCCAACGGCATAACCTGTAATCCAAACCGGATTTCCAGGACGGTCACGGAAGTTATCCAGACGGACGTCCTCGGCTGTTTGTCCAGCCAATCGATCACCTGTTTGTCCGGCGTCTGGCTCATCAGGGCCGAGAGCACGTTGGTATCGAGGATAATCATTAGTCGAGGGAGGGGGGCTTGATTTCCCGTCCACGAAGTTCAGGAATATTCGCATTCAGACCGGCTTGGCTGAACAAGGATGCGATTTCGGTTCCCAGCCCGCGGGCAATGGTGGCGTCTTCCTTGGCAGCGTCGCGCAGAATATCCCGCACCTCTTCCTCCATGCTCCGGCCGTGCCGCTTGGCGCGACGCTGTAACCGTAGCTTGATCCCCGCCTCAAGATTGCGAACCACCAATTGGGCCAATGAACTTTCCTCCTGATATCACGATATCACGAAATCTGCCGAAAACCAACCATCAAGGTACCCGACAGACACTTGTGTTCAGCGGCGGCGAGGTGTAGGTTAGCGGCTAGACCGACAACATTGCGAAAAAGGCTTCCAGGAGAATCCATGTTTGATCGAAGCCGCGGCGTGAAGATGCAAAGGTTCATTCTCGCTGCCTGCCTTTGGGCTGGCGGACTGGGCACAGCTTCCGCCCAAACGCTGGAGGTCATACCCAACCGCGTGCTGGTGGATGAATCCGCCGTGATTCGCGCTAAGGGGTTCGATCCCAACGAGCACATTTCCATTCAGGCGGAATTGGCTGACGGAGCGAACGAGTCCTGGTCATCGGAGGCGGAGTTCGTTGCGGACGCACAAGGCGCCGTCGACACCTCCCAGCAAGCGCCCGTTAAGGGCTCCTACCGCGAAGTTTCGGCCATGGGTCTCATCTGGTCCATGAAACCGGATGCGAAACATGTGGCGTCGTATAGACCTCCGCGAAATTGGGGCACGCAGGTCATTACATTTCGGTTGATGAAAATGGCACAGCAGGTCGCGAGTGCGCAGTTGGAACAACTCGCGATTGCCGAGGGCGTGCAGCACATCAAGCTTGAAGGGCAACTTCACGGCGTGCTTTTCCTGCCCAACACAAAAGAGCGGCGACCGGGCGTGCTGGTATTGGGAGGATCGGAAGGAGGCATGCCACAATCCAAAGCTGCTTGGCTGGCTTCCCGCGGCTATGCGGCGCTCGCGCTTGCCTACTTCCGCTATGAGGACTTGCCGGGACTTCTGGAAAACATCCCCCTGGAGTACTTTGGGCGCGCGCTCGCATGGATGATGCAGCGGCCGGAAATTCTCCCCGATCGCATCGCCGTTGTGGGAACGTCGCGCGGCGGCGAACTGGCGCTCCAGTTGGGTTCCATGTATCCGCAGATCACGGCGGTGGTGGCATACGTGCCGGCCAACGTGCGCTATCCGTCCTGCTGCCGCGACATGCGGGTCCCCGCCTGGACCTGGCAGGGGCAGCCGCTGGCGTTCGTAAGCCCTCGGCTCATGCGGGGGAATCCGGGGTTGGCAAAACGCGCCGAGATCGCCGTGGAGCACACCCACGGACCCATTCTGTTAATCTCCGGAGAAGATGATGGCGTGTGGGAATCGACGGGGATGGCGAACGCTGTTGTCGGCCGCTTGAAGCAAGCTCACTTCCCTTATGCCTACGAACTTTTGAAATACCCTCATGCCGGGCACCGGGCGGGCCGGCCCGAAATCGTTCCCACTTGGCACGGCAGCGTCACGAATCCCACCTCGGGAAGAGAGGAAAACTTGGGTGGGAACGCGCCAGGGGACGCACAATCCTCACTCGACGCCATTCCCAAAGTGCTGGAGTTTTTGCACGCGAGTTTCTCGGACCAGAGTTCCAAGAAATAGGTATAAAGGGGGCACGCAAAGCTTCGCATCCACGTCCGATTGCAACATACTGCACGCCCAGCTTTAGGGCACGCTTCATCAACCCCTGGAGAGGCGGGACGCTTGGAGGGTTGGTCTGTTGGCTGACGCACGGGGCCGCCCGGCGGGGTCCGCTATCCGCAGGCTGAAACCCGCGGCACCGCACGGTTGCACTCTGCCGAAGCCTGCCACGCCTCATCATTCTCCCCAATCCTCCTAGTAATGGAACCGGTACCTGAATTCGGCGTAGATTTGTCGCGGGTCATTGTAGTGAAAGCCTCCGAACGTAAGGCTGTTGTCCAGTTCCACGCGGCGGTTGGCGACATTCAGCGCGGTTAGGGAAACGGTGTATTTCTCGCCGAAAGATTTGCCCAGTGAAATGTCGAACGTGGCGTGTGCCGGCAGATATGGACCCGGATATTGCGTGTCCGGAATCCCATTCGTAAACCCCGAGCCGTAGTACACATTGGTGGAAGCGTACGCGTGCCAGGGAAGATTTCCATTGAAACCCAAGTTCAACGTGTTTCTCTGATCATGGTCCGCCGGTGAATATCCAGGCGGTATATCGAGGGGGCATGCCGGCGTCACGGGGCCTGGGCAGATCAAGCCTCCGGTGATGGGTGAGGTTGCCTGCACGATTTGATTCGCATAGGCAAGGTGAAACTGGCCGCGATGCCACAGGCGCGGGGACCGCAGGGTGAGTTCCCAACCTTGAATCAAAGCGGCATCCCACGTGATCGGCCAGAAGAGATTTGATTCGCCGATATTGTTATGGTCCAGCCAATTGCTCGCCTCGGTTTGAAATGTGTCGGCGTCGAGCACCCAGCCGCGGTAGGGAATCGTGACGCCGAATTGGTGTTCTTCATCGCGCTCGCCGTGCAGGGGAGCGAAAGTGAAATTCTGGCTGTTGGCCAAACCGAGCAGGGGGCCGGTGGCCGTCACCAGTGGCGGGGCCTGGTAATATTTGCCGTAGAAGGCGCGAAAGACCCAGTTCAGGCGCGGGACTCTGAGGGCAAGTCCAAAGCGTGGATCCGCCGCGTTCTCCACGACGTCCGCGGTAAAGTGGGTTTGGCGAAGGCCGGCGAGCAAGGTCAGCCACGAGGTCACTTTGAACTTGTCGTCGATGAATATGCTTGCCAGCCCTCCGGTTACGCCAATGGAAGAGGCGGGGAAGTTCTGGCTGCCGTCCATGAATTGGTTATCAAAGAGATTGTGCTGGTGCTGAGCGAACGCGTACACTCCGGCCTGCACATCGTTTCTCCAGACGTGTTCGCTAAGAGTCGCCTGCAATCCTCCGTAGTTGGCAGCCTGATCCATGGTGGAGATGACGGGGTAGTCGTTCGCGCCACCTTGGTAGTCGGCGCTGTTGTAGTGATAAAAGGGAGAAACCGTAAGCAGCGTATTGGCATTGAAGGTGCGGACCCATGAGAAAGTGAGGTAGCCGTCGCGCTCATGCTCGCCATCGCGGAGACCGTAACTTGGGGATTCCCCCGCCTGCACCAACTGCTGATTGCCGATGGAGTTGGGATTCGGGTCGTAAGGGATTTGGTAGTAATCCTCCCGAAGCGAGGTGACCAGCCGAAATTGGTCCTTGGAATCGCGATTGAAAATGAACGAAGCGAATCCCCCGTAGCCGTTCTCCGCATCGTGAAAAACTTGCGCAATCGGGGTCTGGAGACCGTAGTTGCTGCGGTTTCCGTTGACGCTGGCGTAATAGGCGAAGCGCTCAGTGTGCGATCCGAAATTGAGTTGATCGTTCGTTTGAAACCAATTGCCGAAAGCGGTGACGAGTTCCCCCTCACTGTTATGCTCGAAGCCGTTTTGGGGCACGATATTGAAGATGCCGTACGTACGGTCTCCGTAGTCGGCGTCGTAGCTCCCTCTTTGTACCTCGAGATAATCAATGTCCTTGGGATCAATCACCGGGGCCAGATTGGCGGCAATATTGGTATTGGGTAAGGGTACGCCGTCAATGAGCCAGTCAACCTGGTGGCCACCTCGCATGTGCAACATGTCGTGGGTCACGTACGCAGCGGGAACATAGTCGGTGATCATCGCCAAACTGTTGGTGCGGTCGGCGCCGGGAGTTTGGGCTGTGTCCTGGCGGTCGACCAGAGTGGTGGGGGTCACCGAATCCATATCGGCCTCTTCGGCGCGACCGACGACAACGGCAGTTTCATTCAGGGCCGCAATTGCCAGCGGAAAGTGAAGAATCGGTGATGAGCCGGAATCGACGGTGAAGGTCTGCTCCGAAGTCTGGAACTTAGGCTGAGTGACCGTGATCTTGTAGTCGCCGATGGGTACGGCGGCGAACGAAAACTCACCGTTATCGTCCGTTTGCGCGGTTTGAGACCAATCCGAGGCCATCGCCTGCAGCTTGACCGATGCCCCGGCGATAGGCCGATGCTGCGGGTCGTGCACGATTCCTTGTATTCTGCCAAAAATTGTGGCGTGGAGCAGGGAACCCAACATTAGAAAGACCGCCAGACACAAACAGAATACGAGCCTTCGCATGAAGCCTCCATTTAGATAAATACAACTCAGGCGCCGGCCGCAGGCGGGCGAAGAAGAGCGAGAGGTTTAATGGTTCTCGCGGTCTCGTACCGGCTTGCAGCGCAGGGGCGCGAATATTAAGGTGAAGCGATTATGAATCAGAGAGCGGCGCGCGGAGGTGGCACCGGAATCCGCACATGGGGTGGCAACAGGCTTAAATCAGAGGTGACGTGACTGAAACTCCAAGGCCCGAATGGGTTCGACCAAGGGTGTTCGGTGGGTACGTAAATCAAAGTGCTAAGAATAGAGGCCAGGTAGCTGTCTTGAGAATCCATCCCGCATTTGCCGCCCTTGCCCATGCAGCAAGTTGGAGAATGTCCGGCAGCGTGATGATGGCCGGCACACATGCAGGCTCCGGGTGGGCAGCAGCACGCGCATTCCTCCGTGGGAGAGTGCAGGGAAGCCCATTGCACGCTGGGGGCAAGCAGGGCGGCAATGGTCAAAATGGCCAGAAAGCGGATGGCGACGCGCATGTTTTTTGCTTGGAAAGCCGAAACCTCATTATAACAGATCTTGGGCCGAGGGACACGATGCCCCGTAGCAAACGAGATTCGAGGAACCGAAACTGGAAGCGCGATGGGTCGGGCTGGCGATACACTGATTATTAGGTGGCCTTAAGGCGGGTGCCTTGGCGGCAAGGGTGTTCGTCGGGGCGAAGGGGTCTTCAAACTTGCCGCCAAGGGCTCAGCGCAGTTTTGGACGGGTCAAATCGCAGCGCTGGCGGGCTATGACGCTGTTCTTAGCATCGGCCATTCCCAAGAAAACTTGAGGGGATTTGTGTCCCCCTCTCCGCAAAAGTGGCTGGTTCACCCCACATGATGACAAACGAATCCGTGGATTATCTGCACCGCACTCGGGGAACACCCGCCCCAATTGGCAATTAGTTCATTAACCAGAATATAAGCATCCAACAATATTTATAATCAAACACTAGTTGACGTACGCAATGTGTTAGCGTATAGTCCGCTTAGAAAGCAGCAAGGCCGATTGGGGAAGGGGGGAACCTTTCGGCCATTTTGACATCATGTAAGTTCCCTCTGTGCCCCTTGAGTAAGCGCCAGTCGAAGGGAAGCAAGAGGTTAGGTGAAGGTCTTGCAAGCGGGGAAATGTGACATTTCCTCGCCTGGCGTGACGGCGATGGGGAACTATCTTAACGGTCTGGAGTTGGTCTTTTTCCTGCCCGCGCTGGCGGCCGTGCTGGCGCTGGCGGCGCTCCTTGTTGCTTATTGGCGCCGACGAAACCAAAGGCAGCGCCGCAATACGGAAGCGTTTTGGTTTTCCAGCCTTCACTTCTTCAGCAAAGAACTCTCCGAATGTCGTGATTCCCAACAGATTGTAGACCAGTCGTTGCGTGGAGCTCTGGAGATGCTCGACACGCCGGACGGTTACCTCCTGGTGCATGCGGATGGCGGCGAGGGAAGGGTTCACTGTAGCCTTCGGGGGATTTCTGCGCCCCAGGCGGAACGGCTCAATCGGGATCCCTTGCGCCACTTTGCGCTTTCCAGCGGCGAACGCTGGGGCCCCTTGATGGTTTTTCCCGACCTGCGCTCGGAGCAGGTGGCGGCATGGCAGCGCGATCCCCTCTTCCACGAATATCGTGATGTTCTCTGGAGCGAAGGGTTGCGGGCGCTCATTGTCGTGGGGTTGCAGGTTCGGGAGAAATCTTGTGGTGCGCTGGTCTTAGGTTTCCGCAAGCCCCGGAGTTTTGAACCCCATGAGCTGCTTGTGGCGCTGGCGATTGGCAATCAAGTGAGTGTGGCGATCGAGAACTGGTCGCTGAACCGGGCGGCGGAGCGGCGCGAGGAGGAGCTGAGAATCCTTCGTCGCGCCGGCGAAGCTCTGCGCTCCACTTTTGATTTGAATACCCAAATTGAAATTCTCCGCCAGGAGTTGAAAGGATTGATGGGCGGAACGAACTTCGGTCTGGCCTTGCAAGACACCCCGGAAGGGCCCCTGGAAGTGGTGGTGCCGTTTGAGAGCGCCGGACAGCAAACTACTAAGCCCGACGGGCCGGCGAGTTCGCTGGCACAATATGTGCAGCGGACGCGCCAGCCGCTGTTGGTGGCCGGCGGCGTTGAGGGTGCCACGCGGCGGCTGGGGTTGGCGCCCATGAATCCCTGTATCAAAGCCTGGTGCGGGGTTCCCGTCCTTTTCTCCGACGGATCGATGGGTGTGCTGGCGCTGGCCGACATGGAGCACGAACACGCGCTCACCAAGACCCACCTCGAGTTGCTGCAAGTGCTGGCGCAGGAGGCTGCCGTCGCCGTGGAGAACGCCCGCCTCTTCAAAAAGGAGCAGCGGCGCGCCAGCCACCTGGCTTTCCTTAATGAATTGGGACGCAAAGCCAGTTCGGTTTTGAACCCGCATGAGTTGCTGCCCAGCATCTGCCGGCAAGTCCGCAATGTTTTCGGTTATGACTGGGCGCGGATTGAGATGCTGGACCCGGTAAGCCAAGAATTGGTGGTGGAGGCGGAAGCCGGTTATGGGCCGGAGCTGGTAGGCAAACGTATTCGCCGGGGTGAAGGTTTGGCGGGAGGGGCGGCAGATTCGGGAGAGCCGGTCCTGGTCAACTCCCTGGTGAAGGAACCGCGCTACCATGGCCTTAGTCCAGACGTTCGCTCGGCCCTCAGCCTGCCGTTGAAGTACCGCGAGGAAATGATGGGGGTTCTGAGCCTGGAGAGCCGGAGTGCCTTCGCTTTCTCGCAGCAAGACGTGCTCACCCTGCGAACTCTGGCGGATCAACTGGCGATTGCGCTGCACAACGCGCGCGCCTATAAAGTGGCCTTGGAACAGGCCATCACCGACGGCCTGACGGGGTTGAAAACCCATCGTTACTTCATGGAAGCCTTCGATCACGAGTGGCGCTCCTCCACGCGCTCGGGCCAGATGTTCTCCTTGGTCATTCTTGACCTGGACGGGTTCAAGCAAGTCAACGACCGGTGCGGCCATTTGGAAGGTGATAAGGTCCTGACGGCGGTGGCCCATTTGCTCACCGACCGGGTGCGGCAATCGAATGTGGTGGCGCGCTACGGGGGCGATGAATTTGCCATCCTCTTGCCGGAGACGCGCACCGAACAGGCGCAGTTTCTGGCCGAGCGCCTGCGCGCGAACATCGAAGCGGACCGCTATCTGGCCGCCCGTGGCGTAACCGCCAGCTTCGGCATTGCGACTTTTCCCGTGCATGGCGCGACGCTGGAGGAAATCCTGCGGGTAGCGGATTCCGGTATGTACCTCGCCAAGCACCAAAACGGCAACCGCGTGAGGTTGGCGACCGTGAGTGTGGCGTCGGCGCCCGCCGAAAGTGAGCGCCAGTTGTTGGAGGCCTACCTGGACGTCAGCATGAAGCGCATGTTCGCCACGGGGCCGGAGGCATTTGAACATTACCTGAAACGCTTGCAGGGCGGCCTGCCGAAGGGTACCGGTGAGGCTCCCTCGTTGCTGGATGCCGTGACCATGCTGGCTCGTGCCGTCGATGCCAAAGACCATTACACACAGGGCCACTCGGAGTCAGTCTCCCGGCTCGCCGCGCAGATCGCACGGCAGATGGGCCTGCCCGATACGGAGGTTGAGGAGGTCCGTCTGGGCGGCATTCTGCACGATATCGGCAAGATCGGTGTGCCGGAGGCGGTCCTTAACAAGCCCTCGCGTTATACCCCGGATGAGTATGACGTGATGAAGAGACACCCCGCGCTGGGCGCGAGAATACTCGAAACGGTCAAAGTGAAGGCCATCGAACGGATTCGAGGCATGGTGCGCAATCATCATGAGAAGATAAACGGCATGGGCTATCCCGATGGTCTGAAGGGTGATAAGATCCCGCTGGGCGCGCGAATTATCACCGTGGCGGACTGCTTTGATAGCATGCTTTCCCACCAGCGGTCTTACAAACGCGGACGCAGCATGCCGGAGGCGGTGGAAGAATTGCACCGCTGCGCGGGGACGCAGTTCGATCCCGACATCGTGAAGGCCTTTGTCCGCTCACTGGAAATCTCGGGCGATCCCCACCCCCGTGAGAGCAAGGATGAAGCGCAGTTTGCTGGAATCTGAGGCGCACTTCCAGCCGCCGCTCCGGCGCGAAGGCGTCTGCCTAGGTCATAAATCGGCCGGGAGATGAGCGAGAAAAGGCAAGTTCGACGTTCATGGTTCCTCGTTCTTTGTTCTCCCCATCACCCGATCATTCGCTGCCGTGAACCGGGTAGGGCGGTAGGGCTCCAACGGCCGAGGGGTTGAACCTTTCAAAATCAGGTCCGCAATTATTTCCGCCGTGACCGGCGCCAGCAGAATACCGTTGCGGAAGTGCCCGGTGGCGAAGATCAGGTTTTCAATTTCTCCATAACCCAGAATCGGCAGGTGGTCCGCCGTATCGGGCCGAAGGCCGGCCCACGCGCGCAGAAAGCGGAACTCGTTCAGCGGCGGCGCCAGGGCCGCTGCGCCGGCGAGAATCGAGAGCAGTCCTTTGGCCGTCACCGCCTTTTCAAAGCCGGTGTATTCCGCCGTGGTCCCCACCAGGAGGCGCCGCTCCGGGCGCGGCACGAGATAGTGAATCCCCGCTCGCACCACGAATGGCAGCTCGCGCGGAGCCTCGAACTCCATCATCTGCCCGCAGCAGGGGGTGATCGGCACGTGGATCCCCATGCCGCCAGCCACTTCGCCTGACCAGCATCCCGCCGCCAGGACGAAGGTCTTTGCCGTGAAGTGGGCGCCATTTCCCGCCTCGGCGCTTTCGATGCGATCGCCCCGCGTGTGGAACTTGTTCACGGCATAGCCAGGTTTCATCCGCACATCCGCGCGCTGGCAGGCAATTAGCAACGCGCGCATCAGGCGCTCATTGTCGATGCAGTGATCGTCGGGGACGAAGAGGCCACTGCGAACCTGCGGGGAAAGCCCCAGCTCGCGGGTCTGAACTTCTGCGGCTGTCATCGGGTGGAGAGAAAAACCCTGTGCGGTCCGCGTGTGGTGGACTTCCCTGAGTTCCTCCTCCATCTCATCGTTGAGCGCCACCAGCAGTGAGCCGTCGCGGCGATAACCGGTGTGATGGCCGCTGGCCTCTTCCATCTCCGCCGCGAAGCGGGGGTAAAGGCGGCGGCTGGCGACGCACAGCTCCGAAAAAGTCCGGGGCTCCACCATCTCGCCCAACGGCGCGAGCATCCCCGCGGCGGCGGAACTGGCTTCCATGCCGGGCTCGGAGCGGTCGAGGACCGTGACCTTCATCCCGGCCCGCGCCAGGCGCCAGGCAATCGAGCAACCGATGATCCCCCCACCGACGATCAGCACGTCGGCAGTGTGCGAAGAGTTATTTACCATGCAATAATGGGTCCCCAACGTCCAGTGTTAGCCAAGGGGCGCGAGGGGTCAAGAGGATTTTGCGAATTTGGGATTTGGGAATTGGCGAGGGCTGATGGTTCCGGCAGTTTCGCATCAGAGCAGCGAGTAGAGCGACTTGCTTTTGGAGGTTAGCTGGGGAGGTATGCCCCCTCAGACCTTCAGGTCTGCGTTTTCGACGATTTCGCGGCGGCCGCAGGCCGGAAAGGCCTGCGCCGCCAGGAAAACCCGTCGCCTTATTGTTTCGAATCCTGATTGATCACTGACTGGTCTTGGATTGCTGGATGAGGTCGGCCACTTTGGAACTGGGACCCACCGGTTCCACAAACAAGATCTGATTCGGAGACAAGTACATCCGGTCAGGCTGGTGCAGTTCCTTGCCTCGCTTTACAAGGACGTTCGAGACCTTTTTCGTCTCCGGATCGGTCTGGCTGACAATGTAATAGACCTCGTTGAGCACCGGATGGGGGCCACCATAGCCCTCCAGCTTTCCGAAATATACCGAGCCGTTGGACAACAAAACGGCCTGGTACGGCGTCGGAAACCGTACATCCTGACCACGGACTTTTCCGAAAAGGAACACCCCCGCCGCCACAATCACTAGCAGCCCTGCTACCATCCACACGATCTGCGTTACACTCGCTCCTCGATTGCTCTCTTGCATGCTTCACCTCGTCGATTGCAGTTTCACTCCAACCGCGCCATACATAGTCGCCTGGGACAAGGCAAGGAGGCTCAGCCGTTGCCCACCAAGCTAAACCCGGACGTTATTCCGCCCGATTTCAGCCTCGGCCCATCGTGATTCTGAAACGACTTCCATGATGCCAGACAACGATGCCAGCACCATACCACTTTCCCCAGCCGTTGCACAACGGGGTATCAAAAATCACCTTCTCGAATTGCTTGAGGGTGGACCCCTTGGCCCTGCCTGCAGCGGCCATCGGCGCACCCAAAGGCCGCGCGAGCGCCAAGTGCGCAGGGCGGGTGACTAGGCGGGCCCAGCGTACTGGGGAGTTTCAGGCGGTGACGGGATGAGGACGATCAAATTCGTCAGGGCTGTTTTCCAAGCGAGAATAAGATCCACACGAGCAGAACCGGATACCGGGCTCGCCGGCAATTGGAAATTCCTGGGTGGGCGGGCAGTATTTTGACCAAGCGATTGCCCCGATTCAAGTGCATCACTGTGGTAAGCAACCACATTTCAGTATCTGACGGTTTGAGATTTGACACAAGTCAATGATTCGTGTGGAGATTGTCAGAATTGCTGGCTTCCAGGTTTAAGCACAAAAGCTAAGCGGTAAAAGTTGACGAAATGACTGATTTTCGCAAGCGTTCACAAGCCTGCCCATGGCTTAACTGTGCAAGAGTTTTTCCTTGCCGGGTTGCATGTTGTTGATGGCAATAAATTCTGAGGTGGGAACGACTTCTCCTCAGTCGCAAAGTGTTGCACCGAACGCGTAAGAAGGTATTACTGCTTTGAGCGATGTCGGTCTTCTTGTCATAGTGCGCGAAGCCCGTGCCGTTAGCCTTTTGAGTTTGAGGATAGCCCGCTTGGGCCTTGGCTGCCAGAGCGATTTCTGAAGAAAAAAAGAGGAGGATGCCTATATGTCCTTTGGGACTGTTCAATTGGCTGAAAAGAAACTCGGGAGGTACGCCATCCGCTGGGCTGGAGCGCTCGTGGCCCTGCTCGTTCTACTTTGTTTTTCAACCCCGGCCGCGCTGGGTACGGGCTGCAGCACGCTGGCCGGTACCGTATCCACTTGGACTGACGGCAACAGTAATTGGAATGGTGACGGGAACTGGAACGCTGGGGTTCCGAACTCCACCACCAGTGCCTGCATCACGAATGGCACCAGCACAGTCACGCTGGACGCCAACAGCAATTCATACGTTGAAGACCTTGAGCTTGGCAACGGCAACACCCTCACGTCCGGTCTCAACATAGTTCTTCTCGTGTACGGGACGCAGATGATCAACAATGGCCAGATCATGCTGAATGGTGGCAGCGGCTAAAACGCAATACTGGACCTTGCCAACAATGTGACGCTCTCCGGCACGGGGGCGCTGACCATGACCGTAGCCGGCGGCGGCGGCAACGCATACATTCAACAGGCAGTGGGTGGCATCACCCTGACCAACCAAAGCACCATCCAGGGCGCGGGAATTATCGGAAATGGTGGCTTGACGCTGATCAACTCGGGCACGATTAACGCGAACGCGCCCACGCAGGTGCTGTACGTCAACCCCGGGGGAGGAATCACTAACACCGGTTTGATGGAAGCCGGCAGTGGCGGCGTCCTGCAAATCGCCGGCGATGTGGTCTACGGCGGAGGCAACATCACCGCCAACAGTGGCAGCACCGTGCAGTTGTTCGGCAACACCGACATTGTGGGTGGAACCCTGACCAACAACGGCAGTTTCCTGGGAACCCCTATCAACTCCAACGCTTATCTGGATGGGAGCACAGGCGCGGGTGCCATCACGATTAACGGCACCTATACCAGCGACACCAACAGTGTCACTTACCTGCTGGGCAACATCCACAACTACGACAAAATCCAGGTGAATGGCGGCAGCGGCTACAACTCCATTATCGATCTCAACAGCAACGTAACATTGTGGGACGGCGGTACGGTGAACATGACCGTCAACGGTGGCGGCGGCAGCGCATACGTTCAACAGGCTGTGGGCGGTGTGACCTTGACCAATGTCAATAACCTCATCCAGGGGGCGGGCGTTATCGGCAACGGGGGTTTGACGCTGGTGAATGAGGCAACGATTGATGCCAACTCGTTCGGGCAAACGCTTCTGCTTAACGCCTCGGGAGGGGTCACCAACAGCGGCTTGCTGGAAGCCAGCAACGGCGGCTACTTGCAGATCGACGGGATTACGGTCAACAACGGCGGAGCCAACATTACGGCCAAGGCGGGCTCCACCGTGCAAATCTTTGGCAGCGCCGTTATCCAGGGCGGGACACTGACCAACAACGCCAACTTCTTTGGAACTCCCGCCAACAACGTCGCCTACCTGGATGGGAGCACAGGGGCAGGCGCCATCACGATTAACGGCACCTATACCAGCGACACCAACAGCGAGACATACCTGCTCGGCACGATCAACAATCACGGCAACATCCTGTTGAACGGCGGGAGTGGTTACAACGCGTTTCTCTTCCCCGACACCAGCAACGTGACGTTGCAGGGCGGCGGTACGGTGACCCTGGTGACCCTCGGCGGTGGCGGGAGCGCGTACATTATGCAGCCCGTGGGCGGCGTCACCCTGGAGAACTTCAACAACACCATCCAAGGAGCGGGCATCATCGGGAATGGCGGATTGAGCGTCCTCAACGATGCTGGCGGGACATTCCTTGCCAACGCACCAGGCCAGAACCTTTACATCAACGCCAGCGGAACGATCACGAACAACGGCACCTTCCAGGTGAATCCGACCTCCGCCCTGATCGTTCAGAACGGGACCTTCACCAACTTCGGCGGCAGCACCTTGGCGGGCGGCAGCTACGTTATGAACAACGGGACGCTGCAGATCGACGAGTTGGGGGTCAACGGCAAGGAAATCCAGACCCTAGGCGACGGCACCCAGCCCACCAGCGTTGTTCTGAACGGGGCCAACGCCGCGATGGTTGACAGTGGGGGCTTCAACGCCCTTTCCCTCTTCACCGTCAGTGCCAACGCCAGCCTCACCCTCGAAAATGGCGCCAACATGACCACGCCCGGGAATCTCTCCAACTTCGGTAGCATCAAGGTGGGGACGGCGGCGGGAGGCAGCACCCTCACGATCGGTACCGTATCGGTGGGCGTAGTACTCAACGGCGGTCCTCTGAATCCCGGCCCGATAAACAACAACCTCTTCAATGAAACCGGGGGAGTCATTTCCGGTGGCGGGACGATCGCTGGCACTGTCAGCAACGCGGGTACCATCACCGCCTCGGACCCGGGCAGCCCTGACATCCTGACCATCAATGGCGACTACACTCAGGGTTCAACCGGCACTCTGGAGGCCTTCCTGGGAGGCGCGGCGCCCGGCACCGGCTATAGCCAGTTGGTTGTGAACGGAACCGCGACCTTGGACGGAACCCTGGACGTGAGCCTGATCAGCAGCTTCTTCCCCACCTCGGGCGAGAGCTTCTTCCTGTTGGACTCGTCTTCAAGCGTGGTTGACGCCTTTTCGACGCTGGATCTGCCGACACTTCCGAACGGTGACAGTTGGGACGTGACCTACAACACGTCCTGCCCGCAAGGGAGTGTGGGGTGCGTGGACCTGACCTTTGAAGGGTCTCCCACCACGACGCCTGAGCCTTCCATCTTCCTGCTGCTGGCGGCGGGAATCGGCATGATGACCCTTTTGCGGAAGTACCGGAACACCGCGAGGAGGGAAATGGCATAAGGCGGCTCGGCCGCAACCAGAGACGTGCCACGGCCGGCCTGCCCCGATGCATCGGGGTCTTGGCCATTCCGGGCCAGGTGGGACGCCCGTGGCACGTCGCCTGGGACCAGCGGCGCTGGCCGTCGAACGGTGGTGCACCATGATGGTGGGCGGACCTTCAGCCGCAGCGATCCCTAAAAGGCAGCACCAGACCACACATGCTATCCGTGACGCGGGAGAATCCGACTGAGCGCTGCACTCTGCGCGGCAACGACGTACCCTGGGAATGCATCTGAAGTAAGGATGAATCACCCGCGGTTACCGACCCTTATCTCCGGCGGGTATACCCTCACCCTGGCTCTGGGAGCGGCGCTCCTTTTCGCGAACTTGGCGGCAGGTCAAAGCGCGGGCAATGTTGACCCCTCCGGCGGCCCCACGGATGCGGAAAACTACAAATTCACCGCGCACTCAAACCTTGTCTTTCTCCCCACGCGGGTTCAAACCAAGAAAGGCGAGACTATCTACGGGATCAAGCCGGAGCAGTTCATTGTGGAAGACAATGGCGTGCGCCAATCCGTGCGAGTTGACGAAGATCCTGATTCCTGGGGGGTGTCGCTGGTGGTGGCGGTGCAATGCGGCAGGTCCGCGGCTTTGGAATTCAACAAGCTCAAGGGCCTGGGCGCGATGATCGATGGAATTGTGGGTGACGCCCCTCACGAAGTTGCCATCCTCACCTACGGTGAGAGGCCTTACGTGCTGGACGACTTTTCCAGCAGTCCGGAAGCCGTTCCTCTGGCCCTATCGAGGATCGAGCCTTGCGGCGACTACCATGCCGTTACCATCGACGCTGTCCTTTACGCCATCAACATGCTCAGCCGCCGGCAGAGTCATTACCGCCGCGCCATCCTGCTGATTGGCGAAACGCGCGACCACGGGAGCCGCTCCAAGCTGCACGAGGTTGTCACCGAACTTGGCGTTACTGACACCGTGATTTATTCCGTGGCGTTTTCCCCCGCCCGCGACGAGTTCATCAGCAGCCTGCGATACAACAGCGATCAGGCTCCGGCCTCCGCTCCGCCACCTTCGCCTCCTCGTCCCCCTCCGGCGGAGGACGCAGACTCCTCCCTGACCCCGGAACCCTTGTACCGGGAGCACGCTCCGCTTCTTGTGCTACCCCCGGAGATTCAGTTGATGGTCAATGCTCTAAGGCGCAACGCCGCTTCCGAACTCGCGTCGCTTTCAGGCGGGGAGTACGTCAACTTCACCACCCAAAGAGGCTTTGAGGACAGCATACAGCGCATCTCAAACCACCTCCACGATTACTATGTGCTTAGCTTCAAGCCGTCATCTGCCCAGACCTTGGCCCTTCACACCCTGCGGGTCCGTGTGCTGGACTATCCCGATGCGGTCATTCAAACCCGGAAAAGCTATTGGCCCGGAATCTTCGAGCCATCGAGCGAAAAAGCTCAATAGCAGGCATGTGTAGCAAGCTCGCGCCGCGCGGACCTGTAGTGACGGTCCGCGGCATGCAGAATTGTGACATGGCCTTCCTGGCCATGACTGTCCACGGGCGGGACGCCCGTGCCACGCGTTTCTGCCCTTGCGGGTTGAATTCGAATCCCGGACTTGCTACAAATGAGCGTACGGACAATGTGCCGCCCGGAAGGGCGGCTCTGCGGTAAGCGCATTTTGCATACGCGGCACTACTTGCCTGCTGCCGTTCTTATACCCGCCGCCAAAGTGTGGCATAATCTTGGGTTCAGAAATTAAGGAGAAAAATTTGGTGTGTCCGATTTGCAATAAACGTAAGGTGAAGCGGCTGTGTCCGGCGCGGGCGGAGAGCATCTGTTCCATTTGCTGCGGCACGGAGCGCGAAGTGACCATCGATTGCCCCAGCGATTGCCTCTACCTTGCCGCCAGCCGCGAATACGACAGGGCACGGTTGGAAATCGACTGGGCCAAGTTGCCCTTTGCGGAGGTTAAGTTCAACCGCGAATTCGCGGAGACGCACGGGCCGTTGCTGGTTGAACTCGACCACGCGGTTTGCCAGTTTGCCGCCGAACATCGCGAGGTGGTGGATACCGACGTCCTGGCGGCGCTCCAGGCGCTGGCGGAGACTTACCGCACTCAAGCGAGTGGGATTATTTACGAGAAGCCCATTGACTACGCGCTGCAACGCGCCTTGTACGAGAGCCTGAAGGCGTCCATCGCGGAATTCCGCAAACAGGAGGCGCAGCGCGCGGGCATGACCACCATGCGGGATAGCGATATCCGCGACGGGCTCATTTTCCTTACCCAGCTCTGCGCCATCCACGCAAATGGACGGCTCAAGGGGCGCGCCTATCTGGATATCATCCGCGAGCAGTTCCCCAAGGATGAATTCCAGAAGGCCGGGTCGAATATTTTGTTGCTTTGAAGCCAGAAGTTAGAAGCTAGGAGTCAGGAGCTAGAAGGCGGACACGCAAGATACGCGTGAGAGATTCACCATGTAATCCCGTGGCATGAGTGCTTCTGACCGGCTTTGGGCTCCCGTCTCCTAACTTCTCACTTCTAGCTTCTAACTTCTTTTTCCATGTCCGACGTCGATCAAGTTCGCGCCGCGGCCGACATCGTCAAGATCGTGGGCGACTATGTGAAGCTGCGCAAGTCGGGGGCGAATTACACCGGGCTGTGCCCGTTCCATCAGGAAAAAACCCCCTCGTTCGCGGTGCATCCGGTCAAGCAGATTTTCCACTGTTTTGGCTGCGGCGTGGGCGGCGACGTCTTCAAGTTTGTGATGCTGATTGACAACCTGCCGTTTCCCGAGGCCCTGCGGCGGGTAGCTGAGAAGGTAGGCGTACACCTGGAGGAGAGGGCGGGCGGGGAAACCTACGACGCCAACACCAAACTGCGGGCGGCGCTCGGGAAACTGCACGAAATCGCCGCCAAGTTTTACGCCGCGCAGTTGGGGGCCACGGCGGAAGGGCGCTTGGCGCGCGCCTACCTTGCCGACCGGGGCATGACGGACGAAGTGGTGGGCCGTTTCCGCATCGGCTATGCGCCGGGCGACGGGCAGGGTTTGCTGCGGCAATTGGGCGCGGATTTTGAAAAAGAGACCCTGGAGAAAAGCGGGCTCATCATCTTTGATGCCGAGCGCCAACGTCCTTACGATCGTTTCCGGCGGCGCATCATCTATCCCATCGCCAATGACACCGGGAAGGTGGTGGCTTTTGCGGGCCGGGCGCTGGGCGATGACCAGCCCAAGTATCTCAACTCACCGGAAACGGCCATTTACACCAAAAGCCGGTTGCTCTATCACCTCGACCGCGCCGCCGCGGCCATCCGCAAGCTCGATTACGCCATTCTGGTGGAAGGCTACATGGATTGCATCGCGGTGGCGGCCAGCGGCATTGAGAACGTGGTCGCCTCCTGCGGCACCAGCCTGACGGAGGGGCAGATCCGCCTGCTGGGCCGCTACACCCACCGCGTCGTGGTGAATTACGACCCCGACTCCGCGGGCATGGCGGCTACGGAGCGTTCACTGGCACTGTTGCTGGAAGCAGGGTTTGAAGCCAAAGTGCTGACGCTGCCGGGCGGACTGGATCCGGACGAATTCGTTCGCAAACAGGGCGTGTCGGCGTACGGTGAGTTGCTCAAAAGCGCGCCTTCCTATCTCGACTACTTGACAGAGCGTGCCGCCAAGAACCACGATATACGTACCCCGGAGGGAAAGGTGGCAGCCGCCAACGCCATCCTTCCCTATCTCATCAAAGTGCCCAACCCTATGTTGCGCGCTGAGCTGGCGGGGCGCCTGGCAGAGCGCTTGCGGGTGGACGAGCGTTTGCTGCGCGACGAACTGCGGCGGGCGGCGGGAGAGAAGCGCGGGGAAGTGCGCGTGGCGGAAGAGCGTGCGGACGCGAGCCACGCCGTCAAGCAATTGCTGCGCGCCTGCCTGGAAAGCGAAGAGGTGGCGGAGGTCTTGCTGCCGGAAGTCATCGAGAGCGGCGCGGTGGGGGGATTAATCGGCGAAAACATTTTCTCCCGCCTTTGGGAAGCGCGGAAGCGCCACGAGAAACTGAACCTGGCGGAATCTGAAGAGCTGACTCCCCAGGAAAAGCGCTTAGCGTACGACGCCCTCTTCTGGCCGGGGAGTGCCCCGAGCTTGGAACGGGCCCAGGGTCACTTGCGGAAGCTCAAGATTGAACGCCGCGAGCGCGAGCGTGATAAATTGAATCGTGAGATCGAAACCGCCGTGCAATCGCAAGATTATGCCCGGCTCACGGAATTGCAACGGGCCAAGTCCAATCTTGACAAGGAGTTGCGACAATTGGCCCGAGTGTAAAAAATCCCTGCTGAAACAAACGAATTGGGATATATTACATCTAATCTTGTGGAGCCGTGGGAAATTGACGGCTGATGTCAGATTTGCTTCAGGGTTGCCAGTGGCGGCGCCGCCGAGGCTGGGAGCGGGGGTGTCGCCTATTTCCATTTCCACGCATTACTAGCTTGCTGAGTGTGGGGAGGCCATCGCTTTGGCTTTTGACGAAAAGTTCGATCAAGTAAATAAACTGATCAGCTTGGGAAAAGAGAAGGGTTACCTCCTTTACGACGAGGTCAACGACCTTCTGCCTTCCGACGTCCATTCGGCGGAGGACCTCAGCGATCTCCTTTCCATGTTCGACAGTGAGGGGATCGAGGTGGTTGATTCTCCGCGCAGCAAGTCTGGAGAAGGCATTGCGCTGGATAAGACCGATGACCTTAAGGGCGATGAATCGGGCGAGGACGTGGAGCTGGACCTGACCCCCGGAGCTTTGGACAAAACCAACGATCCGGTGCGGATGTACTTGCGGGAAATGGGCACGGTGCCGCTGCTGACCCGCGAAGGCGAAGTGGAGATCGCCAAACGCATCGAGCGCGGACAAATGAAAGTCTTCAAGGCGCTCTCCCGTTCCCCCATCGTCATTCAGGCCCTCTTTGCCACGGCCCGGCAGCTCAAGGCCGGGGACAAATCCATCAAGGAAGTCGTGGTTTTTGATGACGACGAGCTGACCGAGGACCGCGTCATTGCGCGCTTGAAGGAGGTGGTGGGCGCCATCGACGAGATGGAGCGCCTCTACAAAAAGCTCGGGCAGTTGCGGACCAAACGCGACGCCATTCCCCGCAGCAAGCGGCCGCGCGATTATCGGCGCTACAGTTGGGCGGTGGCCGAGCATCGCATCCTGATTTCACAATTGCTGCGATCCATCCAATTCACCCACACGCAACGCAAGGCGCTGATCGGGACCATCCGCCTGGCGGTGGATGAAATGCGCCCCCTCGAGCGCGAGGCCAATCGCCTGGAAAAGCGCGTGGATGGGACCCGCGCCAACGGCAACAAGGATCTGCGCAAGGAATTGCGCCAGGCGAAGACGAACCTGGTGGATTTTGAGGGCCGCATTCAAGCCACCACCATGGAGCTGCGCCGCAGCTACCAGAACATCGTGATGGGGGAGGAGCAGGCGGAAGCCGCCAAGCGCGAGTTGATTGAAGCCAATCTCCGGCTGGTGGTGTCGATCGCCAAGAAATACACTAATCGCGGCCTGCAGTTCCTGGATCTTATTCAGGAAGGCAATATCGGTCTAATGAAAGCCGTGGACAAGTTTGAATACCGCCGCGGCTACAAGTTTTCCACTTATGCCACCTGGTGGATCCGGCAGGCCATCACCCGCGCCATTGCCGACCAGGCGCGGACCATCCGCATTCCCGTGCACATGATCGAGACCATCAACAAGCTCATCCGCACCTCGCGCCAGTTGGTGCAGGAATACGGGCGCGAGCCGACCTCGGAAGAAATCGCCAAGCGGATGGAAATCCCCGTAGTGAAGGTGCGCAAAGTCCTGAAGATCGCCCAGGAACCCATTTCCCTCGAAACCCCCATCGGGGAAGAGGAAGACTCGCATTTGGGCGATTTCATTGAAGACCGCGGGGTCATTTCACCGGCGGAAGCGGTCATCAATATTAACTTAAAAGAGCAGACGGAGTCCGTGCTGAAGACCCTGACGCCGCGCGAGGAAAAAGTCATCAAGATGCGCTTTGGCCTCGACGACGGCAGCGAGCACACGCTGGAAGAAGTGGGTCAAAGTTTTGCCGTCACGCGTGAACGCATTCGCCAGATCGAAGCGAAGGCGTTGCGGAAGCTGCGCCACCCCTCACGCAGCCGGAAATTGCGGGCGTTCCTTGATGCGACCCCGCGGGAGTAAGGCTTCCGTGGCAGGAAGGATCGCGGGCATGCATCAAGGCGGTGTAGAATCCGAGTTTATTCCTAGGGCGGGGGGCCACTCCCATGAAGAACTGTCCGTACTGTAATTACTCGAACTACGACAATGCCACCGCGTGCCGCAAATGTGATGCTTCCTTTGGGCCGGAACGCGGCACGATCTACCAACCCCCGACGTATTGGATGGGCCCTGCACGCGCCAAAACGATCCGCAGCCGGGCGCTGGCCATGGTCGCCTTGGGGCTGCTCATCAAGGTCTATTGGGGAGACTTTGGGCCATGGCAGCCGGTTGATCTTCCCATCCTCCTAACCCTGCGCAAGTTCCTGGAGCCCCCGCTGCTTTTCGGTGGGGCCGCGCTTTATATCTTCGGCTGGATCGTGCGCCGCTTCTGACCGGCCTTCCGTGGCTGTGTGACAACCCCTCATTGCACCCGGTCAGTTCGCTCCGGGTGCCGGAAGGAAAGCGTTCTTCCCCCGCCCGCCCCGACTTTTCGCACCCAGAAGTTTCCACCCCTTGGGTCGTAGTTTCACCGGCCGCGGAATTGGTCTTGCTTCTCGGCTCGGGAGTTGATATTTTCACCGCTGAGGGAAAAGGCCGCAGAGTCCTGCGTCAGCGCGCAAGGCCGAGCGCCACGCCTTCAATTCCGCGACAACGCGTAAATTCACCAAGGAGCGAACCATGGGCGAAACAACGATTGCGCCTCCCACGCCGGCAGATCAACCGGCGGATTCTTTCTTAAGCCGAGCGGTCGGGATTTTCATTTCACCGGGACGGGCATTTGAATCGATCGTGCGTCGGCCGGATTTCCTCGCACCACTGATTGTCTCCATCGTAGCGGCCATTGCGGTCGGCGAAACCATGATGGAGAAGATCGGGATGGAGCGAATCGTGCGCCAGTCGATCGAACAGAGCAGCAGGGCCTCCCAGATGAGCCCGGAGCAGTTGGAACAAGCTGTCCACCAGGGCACCACCATCGGAGCCATCCTGGGAAGGGTCGGGATGGTGGTGGGAGCGCCGATTTACTTGCTGATCGTGGCGGCCGTGGGTCTATTCATCGTCAACGTCATGTTTGGAGCCACGACGAAATTCAAGGTGAACTTCTCGGTTGTGTGTTACGCCTATCTGGTCAGCTTGGTGGGTGTGGTGCTGGCGCTCGTCTTGATCCTTTTCGGTGACGCCGAGCAATTTAATGCACAGAACTTCATCCCGAGCAACGTCGGGTTTTTCCTGAATCAGCACGATGTCTCAAAGCCGCTCTATGCCATCGCCAGCTCCTATGACGTTTTCACGGTTTGGTTTCTTATTCTGGCATCGCTGGGGTTGTCCATCGCCACGGCAAGGAAGGTTCGAACCCTTCCGATATTCCTCACTTTCTTCGGACTGTGGACGGTCTGGGTGCTCGGCAAAGCGGGTTTGTCGATGTTGGGGGGATAGAGGTTTGTCTGTAGACGGGAATTCCCAGCGCAGGGGGGACCTGCCGAGTACAGCTTCAGCTTCTCCCTGCGCGGGAATCTTAACCCCGAAACCATTCTTTGCCGCGCCGTTCTGCGAACGGGGAAGTGCCCCGCGCGCGGAGGGGCGCGGGAGCAACTGGAAGGATCCCCGCCTTCTCGAGTCACATGCCCATCAAATTTGAGATTCTTGCGGAAGACAAAGTCACGCGGGCGCGCGCGGGATTATTGCATACCCCTCACGGCGTCGTCGAGACCCCCATCTTTATGCCTGTCGGCACCGGCGGCACGGTAAAGGGCATGACGCAGGATGAGCTGGAAGCGCTGGGCGTGCAAATCCTTCTGGGCAACACCTACCATCTTTATCTTCGTCCCGGCCACGAACTGATTCGCGAGGCGGGCGGGCTGCATCGCTTCATGTCGTGGCCGCACCCGATCCTTACCGACAGCGGGGGCTTTCAGGTGATGAGCCTGAAGTCCCTGGGCCGCGTCACCGAGGATGGGGTGTGGTTCCGTTCGCACCTGGATGGATCCCAGCATTTTCTCTCCCCTGAACGCGCCGTGGAAATCCAACTGGCCTTGGGCTCGGACATCATGATGTGCCTCGATGAGTGCGTCGAATACCCGGCCAGCCATGAAACGCTCGAGCGCGCCGTAAATCTGACCACGCGCTGGGCAAAGCGGGCGGTTAAGAGCCGGGATTCGGGATACGGGATACGGGAGACGGGAGACGAAAGTCGGGACACGGGGCACGGAACTCGGGATACGGGATACGGGATACGGGACACGGGGGCCGAACTCCCGACGGCAGATGCCGAATTCCGAATTACAGATTCCGGATCGCGAATCCCGAATCCCGAATCCCTAACCCCTAACCCCGAATCTATAATCCCGAATTCCGAATCCCGTGTCCCGTGTCCCGTGTCCCGTGCCCCGTCTCCCACGCTTTTCGGCATCGTGCAAGGTGGAACGGACACGGAGTTACGCCGCCAAAGCGCGGAGGCGTTGATGGACCTCGATTTTGAGGGCTATGCCGTGGGTGGGCTGGCGGTGGGTGAGCCCAAGTCGGAGATGTACGACACCGTGCAGTATACGGCGGAACTCCTGCCGCGTGACCGCCCCCGCTACCTGATGGGAGTGGGCACGCCGGAAGATTTGCTGGAGGGCGTGGCCCGGGGTATCGATATGTTCGATTGCGTCATGCCCACACGCAATGCTCGCAACGCCTGCGCCTTCACTTCCGAGGGCAAGGTTATTCTTAGGAACGCTCGCTACGCGCGCGATGACGGGCCTCTTGACCCGTCCTGCACCTGCGCCGTTTGCCGGCGTTATTCGCGCCGCTACCTGCGCCACCTTTTTGTGACCGGCGAAATGTTAGGGCCGATTCTGGCTACGCACCACAACCTCCACTTTTACCTTGACACTATGCGCAGAATCAGGCAGTCTCTCCTGTTTGGAGAGTTCGCGGAATTCCACTGTAGGGTGCGCGCGCGACCTTAGGCGTTCTCATACCCGAAACGAATCCGGAAAGCCCGAACCAAGAATACCCTGTGCTTCGCGGACGGGTTTCTGATGCTAATCTCTGAGAAAATGGCTCGGCCTTGATCGAGTGTCACTTCGTAACTCCTATCCTGCTGGCGGCGGACCCTGGTCTATCGGGCCCACTTACCCAGTTGCTTGTCTTTTTCGGTCCCCTGATTGCCATCTGGTATTTTCTGGTTTTGCGGCCACAATCGCAACAGCGCAAAAAGCTCCAGGATATGCTCGCCAACCTGAAAACGGGAGATCGTGTGGTTACCAGCGGGGGGATTTACGGCACCATCGTAGGATTCCGCGAAGGCACGGTGCAGTTGCAGATTGCCACTCAGGTGAAGGTTGACGTGGCGCGGTCGGCCATTACCGGGGTCGTGACGGACGAGACGGGGGATTCCGGCAAGCAGGATTCCGGGTCAAAAGGGAAAAAGTAATTAGGCGTCGGAATCGAGATACTTGCTTTACAAGTCCCCAGAGGTCCTTAAAGAGGGTGTTTAGGGGTAATAACGAGGTTGGATAGGGGAGCGTACCCATCCGGACAATCTGTCGCTCACACTCAGGTTATGATGGGTTTGCAGCCCCGGGGAATGAGGAGTCAGGACTTCCCGGGACCCCTGGAATAGGTCGCATGGGGCTGGACAGGCTTAATGGCCGTTTTTTGACGTGGCGATTTCGAAAGCGTGGCTGAGGTAGTTCATTACATGGAAACCAAGATTCGAGGCCGGGCAATATTCATTCTGATTGTGGTTTTGGCGTGCTTTCTGGGAATCATCGGCTTTCCCAGGAACGTGCAGGAGCTCAAGGATAATGTCCACAACCGCATCCGCCTGGGGCTGGACCTGAAGGGTGGAACCAACCTGATTTTGCAGGTGCAGGTTGAGGATGCGGTGAACATTACCGCCGGCGAGACGCTCGAGCGATTACAGGATGAACTGAAGGCCAAGAGTATTCCCTACGCGGACATCCAGCCGGACGACGACAAGAGCCAGAATCCCCCCATCCACCGCATCCTGATCAAAGGGATTCCCCAGGACAAGTTCGCCGACCTGCAACGGACGATAGCGGCCGGCCCCTTCTCCGACTGGGACTTGGTGCGGGTTCCCGGCGATGAGACCTCCCGGTTGCTGATCCTGAAGACGAGTTCGGCCGTCATCATTCGCAACCAGGCGCTCATGCAGGCGATGGAGACCATCAACCGCCGGGTCAACGCCTTAGGGGTCACGGAACCGACCATTGCCGAGTACGGCCAGGGCGAGTTCGAATTAGTGGTGCAGTTGCCCGGGGTGGATGACCCGTCGCGCGTCAAAGACATCATGCAATCCACCGCTCTGCTGGAGCTGAAGCTGGTGCAGGACGGGCCTTATCCTTCCCGCGAGGCGGCCCTCTCCACCCATGGCGGGGTGCTGCCGCCGGACACCGAACTGGTGCCGGGTACCGACGAGCGAACCAAGGCGGAAGTCTGGTACGTGTTGAACCGCATCGCGGCGGTCACGGGGCGCGACTTGAGCGGGGCCGAGCCCTCCCACGATCAAGCCGGGCGGCCCAGTGTGAACTTTACGTTGAACCGCGATGGGGCGGCACGCTTTGAACGGGTAACCGGCCAGAACATCGGCAAAATGCTGGCCATTGTGCTGGATAATCGTGTTTACAGCGCCCCGGAAATCCACGGCCAGATTAGCGACCGCGGCGAGATTAGCGGAGGGAATTTCACGCCCCAGACGGCCCAAGACCTGGCGCTGGTATTGCGCTCCGGCGCCCTGCCGGCCACGATCAAGTATCTCTCGGAAGAGACCGTCGGTCCGTCGCTGGGAGCTGATTCGATCCGCCACGGGGTGGTTGCCTCGATTGTGGGCTTACTCGCAGTGATGGGCTTCATGTTGGTCTACTATCGTGGCGCGGGTGTTAACGCTGACGTGGCCTTGATATTGAATCTGCTCATTCTTATCGCTGCCCTGGCCTATTTTGACGCGGTTCTAACCTTGCCGGGCATTGCCGGAGTCATTTTGACGGTCGGTATGGGTGTGGACTCGAACGTGCTCATCTTCGAGAGAATTCGTGAAGAACTGCGGCTTGGCAAGGCAGTGGGGGCGGCAGTCGCGGCGGGGTTTGAACAAGCTTTCCGAACGATTATTGACACTCACGTTACCACGGTCGTTTCTGCCATGATTCTTTTTGCCTTCGGGACGGGTCCGATTCGCGGTTTTGCCGTGACCTTGACCATCGGCTTGATTGCCAACTTGTTCACTTCGGTTTTTGTCTCGAGGACGATCTTTGATTACGGTCTGTCGCACCGTGAAAAAGGCATGGCGCTGAGTATCTAGCAGGTTGGATGTAGCGCCGACCTTTAGGTCGGCATATGCCGGGCTGAGGCTCGGCGACACGCGAGAGATGCCGACCTGAAGGTCGGCGCTACACGAGCATATGCCGGGCTGAAGCCCGGCGACACGGGAGAGATGCCGACCTCCCGACTTTGTCGGGACAGGCGCCGGTCGGCGCTACGAAAATTTGGGAACATTGCGCGTCCCTGCGGTGTCCATATTCAATGGAGAGGTGCGAAGGGATCCATGGAGTTTTTCCACGAACCAAAGATCAACTGGATGGGAATCAAGTGGTACTTCATCTCCCTTTCCCTGGCCTTGGCGCTGACGGGGATTGTTTCCATGATTGTTCACCACGGATTGGTCTACGGGATTGACTTCCGCGGTGGAACGCTGGAGTATGTAAAGTTTGCCCAGGTTCCCAACGTCGATGCCATCCGTCATCAGTTGGACCGCGCCAGTCTGCGCAATGCCACGATTCAGGGATATGGGCCGGCGAGCGACCACGCCGTGGTGATCGGGCTCGACCTGCAGACCACCACTTCCACCAACGCCCTGGATGCCGGCAAGCAGGCGATCACCACTGCTCTTTCCGATCTCTATGGCAAGGGCCCGGAGGGAAAGACGGACTTCAACAACGCCAGCCCGCAAACCGTGGCCGAGCACCTGACGGCAGACGATCCCCTGGGTGTGGGCATAAAAGGCCTGGATATCGCCACCAAAGCCTATGGCGATCTTGCCGACGCCGTGGTGAATTACCGGAATACTCCCCCGCGCAGCGGTTTGCTGGCGGATTTTGACGGCCTGCGTGGCGTGCCGGGCGTTACTCCCGCCGTAATTTCGGTGCTGACGAAGGACTTTTACTTGTCCAGTTACGCCATTACCGACACCAAAATTGTGGGGCCGAAGGTGGGCTCCGATCTGCGCCGCCAGGCCCTTTACGTAACCCTGGCGGGTCTGGGCGCGATGTTGATTTACATTTGGTTTCGTTTTGAGCTAATCTATGGCGTCGCAGCCGTGGTGGCGACTTTCCACGACGTGATTATTACGCTCGGATTTTTCTCCCTGCTGAACAAGGAAATCACTCTGACGGTCATCGCGGCCCTTTTGACTCTGGTGGGCTACTCCATGAATGATACGATCGTGGTCTTTGATCGAATCCGGGAGAACGTCCATGCGACCAAACGCGGGGATTTCTCCCAACTCGTCGATCACAGCATCAATCAGACGCTCAGCCGGACCATTTTGACCTCGGGCCTGACCTTTCTGGCGGTTCTCTCCCTCTTCCTGTTTGGCGGTGAAGTCATTCATGGCTTCGCCTTCTGCCTGGTGGTGGGAGTGATCATTGGCACTTATTCATCGATCTTTATTGCCAGCCCGATTGTGGTGTATTTTTACCAGCGTTTGGCCAAGGGTGGCGTGAATACTGCGAGGGTGAAGGTAGCTTGAGCGCGTGCCGGTTCGGTCTATTCGCCGGGGCCGGGCCCCATCGCGCGCAGTTTTTGAGGAGGCGATAATCCATGTTTGAAGACATCTTGTTGGAGTCCTCGCCGGACGCGGCGCCGACTTTGAAAGGGATTCACTGGCTCATCTCGCTGGGTGTAGGCGCGCTCTTCTTCCTGGCAGGATACTTTATACTGCCCATGGTTTCGGCTAACGAGAAGAGCGTGATTGTGACCCAGTCGATCATTGTAGGTGTGGTGCTGGGAGGCTTGTCCCTGATTCTCTGCTATGTCTGGGCGGATTGCAAACGTCACGGTTTTAACCGCGGCGTTTGGTTCGTTGTCAACTTATTGCTCCCGGTGGTGGGATTCATCATCTATCTGATTTTTAGCGCGGCCAAGACGGGTGACTGGAAGCGCGCCACCCTTCCCATCGCCTACATTGTCGAAGTGATCATCGTCGGGGTGTTGGTGCTGGTCCCGCTGATTTACACCGATGCACTGCCCAAGGCACAGTTGATGACCTTCCTGTCGGCGCCTCCGCCTCCGCCTCCGCCCCCACCTCCGCCCGCGGCGGCGGCTCCGGTGCGAGTCATCCATCATGTCAGCGTCGAGGATGTTATGCGGGCGCCCACCGTCATTCCCAAGACCATTCAAAGGGTCAAGGACGAGGCTGAGCCGCCTCCCAGTGCCACCGCCGGAGTGGTGGGTGGCGTTTATGGCGGCGTTCCGGGAGGAACCTTAGGTGGAGTCATCGGCGGCGTCATCGGCGGCGCGCTATCTCAGGCCACTCCTCCCCCTCCGCCCCCACCGAAGCCGCAAGCTCCCAAGCGCGTCCGGGTAGGCGGCCAGGTGGAATCGGCGAAGTTAATCTTCCGGCCCACACCCGAGTATCCGCCCCTCGCCAAGATGGCGCGCATTCAGGGCGTGGTGCGGTTGGACGCAGTCATCAGTAAGGATGGCACCATCCAGGATTTGAAAGTTATATCCGGCCATCCGTTGCTGGTCAAAGCGGCTCTGGATGCCGTGCAGCGCTGGCGCTATCAACCCACGTTGCTGAACGGCGAAGCGGTGGAGGTGGCTACCGAGATCGATGTGAACTTCACGTTGGCAGAATAACCAGGAGATTCTGGTATTTTTTTAGGAGGAAAAACAAAACTATGTTAGCTGCAAACCTTATGAGTTTAGGTCTGTGGTTGTTTCAGGAAGCAGAGGTAGGATTTGACCCCCTCTCCATGTGGCGGGCGATGGGATTGCCGGCCAAACTCGTGGTGGTCCTTCTGTTCATCATGTCGGCGTGGTCGATCGGCGTCATGATTGACCGCTGGATCGCCTTCACCTCCGCTCGCAAGCAGTCGCGGGTTTTCGCCCCGGCTGTGGCAGGCGCGCTGAAGGATGGGAAAATTGATGAAGCGATTTCCATCGCGGAACAGAACAAGCGCAGCCACCTGGCGAAAGTGGTTACGGCAGGCCTGCAGGAGTTCCAGGCGCATCAAGTGTCGACGGAAATTTCCGGCGAGACTATCGAAGCATCCAAGCGGGCTCTGGAACGGGCTGCGGCCATCGTGCACGCCGAACTGAAGCGCGGCGTTTCCACCCTGGCCACCATCGGCTCCACGGCGCCTTTCGTCGGCCTGTTCGGCACCGTGCTGGGCATCATCCACGCGTTCGAAGGGATCGCGAGCAACAAATCGACGGGTCTCGCGGGCGTGTCGAAGGGTATTTCGGAAGCTCTCGTCACCACCGCTTTCGGTCTGTTCGTCGCTGTCCCGGCCGTGTGGGTTTACAATTACTTCACCACCAAGATCGAATCGTTCGACGTCGAGATGGATAACTCCTCCTCGGAGTTGATCGACTATTTCATCAAGCGGTCATCGCGGGGGAAGAAGTAAATGGCTAAGAAAACCACAACGCTTGGGGCGGTCGCGGATATTAATGTAACCCCCATGGTGGATGTGATGTTGGTTTTGCTGATCATCTTCATGGTCGTTACGCCCATGTTGCAGAAAGGCGTCAGCGTGGACATGGCCAAAGCCACCAACACCCACGATATGCAGGATGCTGACAAGGAAGACGCGGTGGTTTTGGCTATTACCAAGGATGGTAACATCTATTTGGGACCGGACAAAACCACTCTCGACCAAATCACCACGACGGTAAAGGACCGGATTGCCAGCAAGCTGGATAAGACGGTCTACGTCAAAAGCGACCGATTGGCAAAGTATGGAGTGGTCGTCAACGTGGTGGACAACGTCCGCGCCGCGGGAGTGGACTCCCTGGGTCTGCTGACGGAAAAGCGCACCGAACGCCACGGAGCCGCTGCGCCGCCGCAATCGCAATAAGGGCGGTTGCCGTGAGCGGGGCTCGGTTCGCCTAACCCGAAGGAGGGTAGTACTATGTCTATGGCTGTAGGGGGTGACAAGAAAGGTCCCATGGTGGACATGAATGTCACTCCCCTCATCGACGTGTTACTGGTGCTGCTGATCATCTTTATGGTGATTACACCTTTGACACCCAAAGGACTCGACGCACTCGTTCCCCAGCCCAGCAAGGACAAGTCGCCGCCACCGGAAGATGTGATGAGCCGCACGATCGTGGTGAGTGTCGACGCGGCAGACCACATCAAAATCAATCAGGACCCGACCTCGCTCGGTGAGCTGGGTACCCGGCTGGAGGACATCTTCAAAACCCGCAACGAACGGATCATGTTTGTGAAGGGTGACCCGAACACCAATTTTGGTAACGTCGCAGAAGTCATTGATATTGCCAAAGGCGCGGGGGTCGACAAGATCGGGTTGATTACCAAGGCCATTGAGGAAGGGCAGTAAGGCTCGGGTTTTTCAGGTTTGCCTGCCGCCGGCGAGTGGGAAGTTCGCCTGCCGGCAGCGGCTGGGCAGGAGGCTTCCGGTAAAGGCGCAACCAGTGCGCTGGTCACGGCTCGGTGAACCCCAAGAAGGAGGGTAGAACTATGGCTATGACCGTGGGTGGCAGCAAGAACGGCCCCGTGGCGGACGTGAATGTTACCCCGCTAATCGATGTCCTGCTGGTGCTGCTCATCATCTTTATGGTGATCACACCTCTGATGCCCAACGGCCTGGACGCGCAAATTCCCCAGGCCGCGATTAATCCGCCTAAGACCGATCCGGTCCCAGGCGCCGTCGTAGTCAGTTTGGATTCGCAACGTCATATCAAGATCAATCAGCAACCGGTCACGCTCAGCGGGCTCGGTCCCTGGCTGGAAGACATTTTCAAAACCCGCAACGAGCGCGTGATGTTCGTGAAGGGGGATCCTGACGTTGATTTCGGCGATGTCGCCGCGGTTATCGACGTTGCCCGAGGCGCCGGGGTCGACAAGATTGGGTTAATTACGAAGGCAATTGATAAAAGATCTTAGCTTCTTACTTGCTTCCGTTAAGGGAGGAATCCTGATGAAACTTTACAAACTCGCCCTGATCGGGGGGGCGTTGCTGCTGGCGCTCGGTGCCTGTAGCTGCAACCGGCTGAAGGCGCGCGACCACCTTAATAAGGGAGTGCAGGCCTACCGTAACGCGGCGTTCCAGCCCGCCATCGATCACTTTCAACAGGCTGTCAATCTTGATCCCACCCTGCTCAACGCCCGCCTATACTTGGCCACCGCGTATGCGCAGTTGTACGTTCCGGGCGGAGAGTCTCCGGACAACCTCAAGATTGCTCAGCAAGCCATTGACGCCTTTCAGGATGTCTTGAAGATGGATGATGGTAAGACCTCTGCCACCACCACGGCCCTCGCCAGCATTGCGCAGATCTATTACAGCATGAAGAAATTCGACGAGGCGAAGGAATACAACCAGCGCCGGATCAAGATCGAACCCAACAATCCGGAGCCCTATTACTGGATTGGCGTGCTGGATTGGGCAGTATGCTTCCCCCGCGCCCAAACGGTGCGCAAGGAACACAGCCTGGATGCGCCCAAGGACCCCGCCCATCCGGATCAACTGCCGGTGCTCCCGGAAAAACTCCGCGCCCCGCTCGCCGAACAGAATGGGCCGCTGGTCGATGAGGGGCTCAAGGCTCTGCAAAAGGCCGTCGAGCTCAAACCTAATGACGCCGACTCCATGGTCTATCTCAACCTGATGTACCGCCAGAAGTCGGAGATTGACCCCGATAAGGAATCGCGCGAAGCGGATTTGAAACAGGCTGAGGATTGGGTGAATAAGGCTCTGGCTGCCCGCAAGGCGGGTACGGCTAGCGGTTCCAGTGAAGCCCCACCCACGGCTTCCCAGTAATAGATCGAAAACTGTTCTGCTTGAGCTTCCGGCCGGACTTGTCTCGACTCATAAGGTCGACAGCAAGTCCGGCCCTTCTTTTTTCTTGCCCTCCCCTTCCCGGTTTCTCACCGCTGAGGCGTAGAGGCGCCGAGATTCGAATTTACCACCCTCGCCCCTTTAGGGGAGTGATGCTCATGCGCAAAGCAGGTGTAGCGCGACCTGTTTTGTAGGTCTGCGGCTTTTCTCTGCCTATAGAGACGAACTTGCAGTTGCCGCCGAGCGAAGCTTTGGAGTGCGTGTCGGCTGCGGCGGACTCGCACTCCAAAGCTTCGCTCGTCGTGCCATGAGAGACGCCTACTCCAAACAGGTCCGCGATACCCTACCGCCCACCGCCGACTGCCTTCTGCCTGGTGCCTTCTGCCTAGTGCTCCTCCTACACCGTTTCCTTCCAAACTGCTAGAATACCCGTTGTGAGTATGGTTCAATTCGAAGACATCATCCGGCAAGTGCAATCGTATCGCGGGAGTGATGACCTCTCTCTGCTCCGGCGCGCTTACGAATTCTCCGCCTCACATCATGCCCAGCAGAAGCGCCTTTCCGGCGAACCCTATATTTGCCATCCACTGGAAGTGGTGCACATCCTCGCCGGCATGAAAATGGATCCCATCTGCCTGACCGCGGGCATGTTGCACGATGTGATCGAGGACACGCACACGACGGCCGAGTTGGTGCAGCAGGATTTTGGGGCGGAAGTGGCCCGCATCGTCGAGGGCGTCACCAAGATCAGCCGGATCAAATTTATGAGCCCGGAAGATCAGCAGGCCGAGAATTTCCGCAAGATGGTCCTGGCCATGGTGGACGACATTCGCGTCGTATTGGTGAAACTTGCCGATCGCCTGCACAACATGCGCACGCTCGAATTCCTTCCTCCCGACCGCCGCCTGCGCATCGCCCGCGAGACCCTGGAAATCTACGCTCCCATCGCGCACCGCCTGGGTATGGGAAAAATCCGCGGCGAACTGGAAGACCTGGCTTTCCGCCACCTGGAACCCGAGGCCTTTGAGGACCTGAAACGCACCATCGAGAGCCGGCGCAAGGTGAGCGACGACTTCCTGGCCGAGGTGCGCGCTCAGGTGGAAGCCAAAATGAAGGAGACCAATATCCCGGCGCGGGTCGAGGGGCGCATCAAGCGGCTTTACAGCATCTGGCAGAAGTTGCGCCGCCAACAGATTCCCATCGAGCAGGTCTATGACCTGCTCGCAATACGCATCGTCACCGACAGCGTCAAGAACTGCTATGCCGCCCTGGGGGTTATTCACAACACCTGGCGGCCCGTGCCCGGCCGTATCAAGGATTTCATCGCCATCCCGCGTCCCAACCTCTATCAATCGCTGCACACTTCCGTTATGGGCCCGCACGGCCAGCCATTCGAAGTGCAGATTCGCACCGAGGAAATGCACCGCATCGCGGAGGAGGGCATCGCCGCGCATTGGAAGTACAAGCACGGCAGTCCGCTTACCCAGCAGGATGAGGAGCGCTTCGCCTGGCTGCGCCACCTGGTGGAGTGGCAGCAGGAAATGCGCGACCCCGGGGAGTTTCTCTCCACCCTGAAAGTTGACCTCTATCCGGAAGAGGTGTACACGTTTACGCCCAAGGGAAAAGTCATCGTCCTGCCGCGCGATGCCACTCCCATCGACTTCGCCTACGCCATCCACACCGAGGTCGGCCATCATTGCGTGGGTGCCAAGGTGAACGGCCGCATCATGCCGCTCAAGTACCGCCTGCGCAATGGCGACATCGTGGAGATCGTTACCCAGGCGAGCCACGCTCCCAGCCGCGACTGGCTGGGCCTGGTGAATACGTCGCGCGCGCGCAATAAGATCAAACACTGGATCAACGTTGCCCAGCGCAAGCAGGCATTGGACATCGGCAAGCGCCTGCTGGAAAAGGAAGCGCGCAAATACGATATCAGCCTGAAGAAGATTACCGACGAGGATTACGCCCGCGTGGCGCATGACTATGGCTCGATGGGCGCCGACGATCTTTACGCCGGCATCGGCTACGGGAAATTCTCGGCGCGGCAGGTGCTTGCCAAACTGGCGCCCGCGGCCAAGCTCGAACCCGTGCAGGCCTCGCGCCTCGCCAGTTCCGTCAAGCGCGCCCTGGGCGTGGCTTCCGACTCGGCCATCCAGGTGGATGGCCACAATGACTTGATGGTCTATCGCGCCAAATGTTGCAACCCCGTGCGGGGCGAGGAAATCATCGGCTATATCACTCGCGGCAAGGGCATCGCCGTGCACGCCAAGCAGTGTTCCAACGTCCAAAACCTGCTTTACGACGCCGACCGCCGCATCGACGTGGAGTGGATGGGCCCCAAATACGCCCTCTATCCCGTCAAACTGGCCCTGGTGACGGAAGACCGCCAGGGTATGCTGGCCGAGGTTACCGCCGCCATCGCCGGAGTGCACTCCAATATTCAGAATATTGAGGCCCGCACCGGCGATAATCGCGCCAACATCGAGGTCATTGTCGATATTGTGGATATTGAGCACATGGAGAAAATCATTTCATCTCTGCGCAAAATCGAAGGCGTCTATCAGGTCGATCGCGTTACGCAGCCGTAGCCCGGCGCTGATCACCCAAACGGTTTTAGAACCCCAGAGAGGGATACTTCCTCCCTATGGTATTTACTTGAGGGTTTTGAGAACCCAGGTTGGGAATTCTCCTTCCCTCTCCCTCTTGGGGGAGAGGGTGGCCCGCAACCGGCGCTTTCTCCAGCCGGGGCGGGACGGGTGAGGGGGTCAGCCCTAAGATGAACGGCCAGATCAATTCTGTATCCTGACTTCGGAGGAACACTTGAGCAAACAAGCCATCTCCACCCACCTCGCGCCCGCCGCCATCGGCCCTTATTCGCAAGCCATTCGCTCCGGCAACCTGCTTTTCCTCTCCGGGCAAATCCCTCTCGATCCGGCAAGCGGAAACATTGTGGAAGGCGACGCCGCCGTGCAGACCGCTCGCGTGCTGCAAAACCTCTCGGCGGTCCTGGAGGCCGCGGGCTCAAGCCTGGGGCATGTCCTGAAAGCCACGGTTTATCTGCGGGATTTGGCGGACTTCGCCATGATGAATGAGGTTTACGCGCGCTTCTTTGCCGGCTGCCCACCGGCGCGTTCCACGGTGGAAGTTGCACGCCTGCCGCGCAACGTGTCGGTGGAAATCGACCTGATCGCGGAAGTCGAAGGATGAGGACAGGAGTCTTCGGCTGTCGGTTTTCGGTTGACGGTAAAAGCGGCTCCGTCCTTAGGCTGTTACCGAGAACTGATAACTGACAACTGATGACTGTTCTGTTACCGGGAACCGATCACCGGCAACTGACAACCGTCTTAGCTGACTTTGATGACTTTTCCGGAACGAATGCACGCCGTGCAGGCGTTAATCGTCTTGGGCGCGCCCTCCACGAGTGCGTGCACCCGCCGCAGGTTGGGATTCCAACGGCGCTTGGTCACATTATGCGCGTGGCTGATGTGATTTCCATATTTGGGACCTTTTCCGCAAAGGTCGCAGGTACGAGCCATGGCTACACCCCTTCTTGAACCGAAAGCTGAAAACACCGCAATCAGCTATTCTATCAAACAACCGCAATTTTGCCCACCGCGAAACGCTCGCGGGGTTACAATGGATACATGGACAAACTCAATCGTACACGTCTTCTTGCCACCGCCGCCGCGCTGGCGGCCTTGGCGGGCCTGGCCCTGCTGCCGGGGTGCGGCATTCGCAAGTCCGCGCCCGGGCAGGAGCTGTGGGCGGAAGTCGATGGCCAGCCCATCTACCGCGAGCAGGTGGAACGCCTTTACCGCAGCCGCACCACGCAGGGCACCGACGCCGTCACCGCCGAAGAGGCCACCAGCTTCAAGCTCAATATCCTGAATGAGCTCATTAACAATCAGATCCTGGTCATGCACGCATCGCACTCGCGCATCACCGCCCCGGAATCTGAGATCGACACCCAGGTGGGGCAATTGAAAAGCCCTTATTCCCCGGAGGAGTTTCAAAAGAAGCTCCAGGACCAGGGTCTGGACAACGAGGGGTTGCGCAAGGAGATCCGTGAGAATATTATCCTAACGAAGCTTATTAATAAGGATATCATTTCACATATTAGCGTCACGGATGCGGAAATCGCCGCCTATTATGAGAAGAACAAGGCGAACTTCAATGTTGCGGAAACCACCTACCATATCGCGCAAATTCAGGTGACCCCCTTCCCCGATAAGGAGATCCGTAACTTGAAGAATGACGACGCCAAGACTCCCGCCGCCGCTGAGCACAAAATCCAGGCCCTTTACGAAGGCCTGGTGCATGGCGAGGATTTTGCCGTCATCGCGCAGAATTACTCCGAGGACCCCAGCACCGCGGCGGGCGGAGGCGACATGGGATTCATCCCCGCTTCCGGCCTCAACGCGGCGCTGAAGCAGGTTGTGAACTCGCTCAAAGTCGGCCAGTTTTCCCCCATCATTCGGTCCAATATCGGCTTCCACATTTTCAAGCTCCTGGGGGTGGAGGAGGCCGGCCAGCATACCCTTACTGACCTGCGCGTGCAAAGCGCCATCCGCCAAACGCTGCGCAACGAGAAGGAACAACTCCTCAAGGCCGCTTACATCGAAATGCTCCGCAACCGCTCCAAGGTTGTCAATCACCTGGCGGAAGAAGTGGTGAAGGCTGGCGGCATTCCACCTAATGGCGGCTAGGGAAGTGAAGGATTCAAAATTCAAGATTCAAAATTCAAGATCCGAAATTCAAGATCCAAGATCAACGACGGGGGATCCATGTTTGCTTCACGTTTCTCGAATCTTGAATTTTGAATTTTGAATCTTGAATCCCGAGTCCTGCCTCACACCAGCCGCAGCAGGCGCGCGCCGGCTTCCACGCCGCGCCCTTCCGTCATGTAGACGCGCTCGACTCGCCCGGCACGCGGCGCACGTAGTTCATTCTGCATCTTCATGGCCTCGATCACCAACAGTCCCGCGTCACGCTCCACCTCCTGACCCTCCCTCACCAGCACTTTCACAATCTTTCCGGGCATGGGCGCCACGATTTCCTGGGGGCCTTCCGCCTCGATGGAGGACCCCGTCCGCCGCCACCGGCGCGGGTCACGCAACTCCACGAGGTACCGCCGCAGCCCCACCACGACGATATACGGGCCACCGAGTGTGGGGGCATCGCCCGGGCGGCGCGAAATCGAGGCTTCGTACGACCGCCCGTCCATCAGCACCGAGTACACCCCGGGCGTGATGACCTCGCAGTGAGCCTCGGCCGTCCGGCTGTCGACGCGGAACCGGCGCAGGGCGTTGTGGGTCTCGCGCGCCACCAACTCCACTTCGTGCTCGAGCGACTTGGACCCGCGATGCAGCCGCGCGACGAACTTCATTAAGACCTCCCTCCCGCCCGCTCGGGGCGCCGGTGAAGTAAGGCGCGCCGGCCGGACTGCTTCCATGCGCTCAGTGACGTGGGGCGCGCAGGCTCGGCGCCTCCGTTCCGTTCCACATGTAGCAGTGCCGCCAGCAGGGCCACGCGCTCCTCCTCTTCCGAGGGCGGCTCTTCCACCATCAATCCCGCTGCCAGCACCCGATCGATGAATCCCGTGTCCAGCCGCCCCGCCACGAAATCCGGATGCTCCAGCACGCGGCGAAAGAAGGGAATATTGGTGCGAATGCCTTGAATCTCATATTCCCCCAGAGCCCTCCGGAGCCGCGCCAAGGCCTCCGAGCGGTTCGTGCCCCACACAGCGAGTTTCGAAAGCAGCGGGTCGTATTCCAGCGGCACTTGCCACCCTTCGTACACCCCACTGTCGCGGCGGACGCCCGGGCCGGCCGGCGCCTGCAAGCGCGTGATAAGTCCCGGCGAGGGAAGGAAATTGTTGGCGGGATCTTCGGCGTAAATGCGGCACTCGATGGCCGACCCGCGCATCCGCACGTCCTCCTGCCGCCATGAAAGGGTTTTGCCTGCCGCAATTCGCACCTGTTCCTTGACCAGGTCAATGCCGAATACCAATTCTGTGACGGGGTGCTCCACTTGCAAGCGGGTGTTCATTTCGAGGAAATAGAAATTCCCTTGCGTGTCGAGGAGGAACTCCACCGTTCCGGCGTTCGAGTAGCCTGCCAGCTCGCCGATGCGCACCGCGGTTTCGCCCATGCGACGCCGCAGGTCTTCATTCACGGCGGGGGAAGGGCATTCCTCCATCACTTTCTGGTGGCGCCGTTGCAGCGAGCATTCGCGCTCGCCCAGGTAAATCAAGTGGCCGTGCCGGTCGCCCAAAATCTGGATTTCCACGTGGCGGGGATGTTCGAGGTATTTTTCCAGGTAGACCGACGAATCGTTGAAGGCATTCAGCGCCTCCGAGCGTGCCGTGCGGTAGGCGGATTCGAGTTCCGATTCCAGCCGTACCATCCGCAAACCCTTGCCGCCTCCGCCGGCCGAGGCCTTCAGCATCACGGGGTAGCCGATCTCATCCGCGATGCGCTGAACTTCTGCGAAGCTCTCGAGATTGCGATCGGCCCCGGGAACCACCGGCAATCCTGCCTGGAGCAGCGCGTGGCGGGAGGCGGTCTTCGAGCCCATCAGTTCCATGGCGCTCACCGGGGGACCGATGAAAGCTATTCCCGCATTTTCGCATGCGCGCGCGAAATCGGGGTTTTCCGCCAGAAAGCCGTACCCGGGGTGAATGGCCTCCGCCCCGCTGCGGCGTGCGGCGTCAAGGATGCGGTCGATGCGCAGGTAGCTTTCCGTGGAGGGCGCCGGGCCGATGGGATAAGCCTCATCAGCGTAGCGCACGTGCAGCGATTTGCGGTCCACCTCGGAAAACACCGCTACGGTGCGGATGTTCATCTCGCGGCATGTCCGCATCACGCGCACGGCAATCTCTCCGCGATTGGCAATCAGGATTTTGCCGAACACCGATTCTCCTTGCTTGGTATTCCTTACCCAGCCCGTCGTGGTTCTGATTATAACCGCTTCCCGGCCCGGCGAGGCCACGCATCCATTTGCTCAAGGGCAATTGGGCTGGGATACGGCGGGCCTGCGCCGTCCGCTTGAAGGCAAGGGCGACAAACCCGTCGCCTGAGCTCTGTCCAACCGGCCTTTCCGGCTAACTCCCGGCGATTCTTGAACGCTTGTGTGGCGCCTATCTCCTTTCCTTTCCAAAACTCACCGTGAAAGCACGATAACTCCTTTATTATCATCAACTCATTGGGAGCACTTTCTTTGGCCGTTTGTTTTCAACAAACCATTGGGAGCTACCTTCATTTTTAACATCTTTTTGTTTTGGCTGGTTTTGAGAGCGCGTTCGGCAGTCGGGGAGACTTTCGCGGCGGGTAGCACGGCGCCTTACCTTCATCGCACTTCTAGCTTATACCACTCGGCTCGTTTTGGCAAGAGATAAAACTCCTGGCGGAAACTGCGGCGGGGCTCAGCAGGAAGCGAGGACTTGCACTATGGCACCTAGTGCTATAGAATGGATAAGGCGTAACGATGCGAGTTTTCAAGTCCAGATGGTTTCAACGCTTTGCCCGCAAGGAAGGGATCGCGGATGCGGTCTTGCGTGAGGCTGTTGCTCGCGCCGAGAAGGGCCAGATCGACGCCGACCTTGGCGGTGGGGTCATCAAACAGCGGATTGCCCGGCCAGGGCAGGGGAGATCGAAAGGCTATCGGACCATCATCTTCTTCCGGCGCGGAGCCAGGGCATTCTTCGTGTATGGATTCGCCAAAAGCCAGCGGGCGAACCTCGATGACGATGAGGAAGAACAGTTCAAGGAGGCCGCAAAGCTGGTCCTGGCGTTGACTGAGACGCAACTCGCGGTGCGGTTAGAGAGAGGCGATTTTACGGAGGTGGAAAACGCATGAGCAAAGAGTATCGAAGCGATGCGATGGCGGCCATCCATGAAATGATGGAGGACCTACACGATGGTGGGGTCATCGATAAGCAAACGATGCGGCGTTTCGATGCTGCCTGCCTTACGCCCATCCGGCCCTTGAAGCCAAAACAGATCAAGGCGATCCGGGAGAGAGAGCACGTCAGCCAAACCGTTTTCGCCAACTACCTGAACGTGACGAGCAGCCTGGTCAGCAAGTGGGAGCGCGGCGAAAAGCGGCCTTCCGGGGCCTCACTCAAGCTGCTATCGCTGGTCGAGAAGAATGGGCTTGCTACCGTTGCGTAGTTGCTGGACTGCCCGGCACCCGTAGATGTGGCTGGCTGGCGCCCCGAAAAGTCGGGGCGCTAGGGTTGTGTCGTCTTGGGCAGAAGAGAAGAGTGCGCCAGGTACCATAAGTAAAATCGCCGCCGCCAGAAACCTGAATGGCCAGGGCTTTATCGTGCCCCGCGCATTTCTCAACGCAAAACGAAAGAAGTCCATCGAGGTCTCCTTTGGGCGAGGGAAAGCCGCAGTCCTTGAAGCCAGCTCTACGCTTGCTTAGCGTCACGGTTGATACGCCCCGCGATCGTATCCTCCGCCGGAGGGCCGCGGATTCCCATTGAAGTCCACATTGGGAGCAAGATAGGAAGTTCCCGATCTCACTGCCGGGCTCGCGGGCGCAATACTGAGATCTACGGACGACCGATCCTGCGCCGCCGGATCAATGTACTGCGGATCAGCATACAGATCATTGGTGCCATTTATGGAATTCGGGCTGTTGGTCCCATTGAAGTACAAGTTATAGTTAAAAACGCAGGAGGGGCAACTCCCGAAGACAGCCGCCGGATTCTGACCGGTCGAACTGTAAAAGATATTGTTGATCACGTTGACGTCCGAGGCTTCATTCAAATTCATCTCGCCCCTGCCACTCACAGCCAGCGTCAGCACATTTCCGTAACTGGAGTTATCCACCACATCCACGTGGGCGCTGTCGAACACCTCAATGGCGGCACTCCCGTTGCCGTAAATCACGTTATTGGCAATGTAAGTTCTGCCTATATAGGCGCTGATCGTCGCTCCCGAATAGTTGTTCGCGGTGGAGTCGATGATAATCGCTTCTCCATCCGTAATCTGGCCCGTATTCAGCACCGGGATGTACTCGCGGTTGCCGTAGAGCAGGTTGCCGGTGATGAAGATCTTGTAAGCGGTGGAGTTGTCCGAATTCCAGTCGCCCAGGGTTGAGATGCCGCTGTTACCATAGATTGCGTACCAGGATGTGTCGTAGATCGTGTTTCCGGAAATCGTAAGGTAGTCTGCCTGGAGAGTCCCGATCCCGCCGCCGCCGCAGGCGCCAATAATATTGTTGAGGATCTTCAAGTGATGCGGTCTCTGGGTCGCTGTCCCTTTCCGTCCGTCGACGGAAATACAGTTGCCGTTATAAGCGGGATCCGGATTGGTGGTCGACTGATTTTGCGCGCCCTGCAGAGTAACGTTGTAGTTGTTGCCGAGAATCGAGAAACCATTCACCTCGATATAGGCCGCGGAAGGCTCAACAAATATTCCCTCCCACCCATTGAACGATATCTGCGGCGTCTGTCCCGGATAGGCCTGGTACGTGATCCAGTTATCCGGCGTCCCGGGGGTTGAAATATCCAGAACGTCGCCTGTGGGAGATGAGTTCGTATAGGTCCCGTTCATGGCGTACACCGTGTCACCGGGCTTGGTCAGGTTTGCCGCATGTTGCAGCGTAAGGAACGCGGTGGTTGGCGATAAGCCGTCGGCACTGTCATCGCCCGTACCACTGACGTAGTAAGTCGTGCCCGCAACCGCTCCACCATAGATGGCGGTCACGGTCACATTCGCATTCATCGTCACGTCGCAGATGGAAGTGTTGGTGGGGATCGCGCATCCGCTCCACGAAGAGAAATCGTTGCCACCCGAGGTGGCGGGCGCAGTAAGCGTAACCGTGGTGCCCGGATTGTAAGTCAGAGTGAAGCTCGTGGTCCCGGAGGTCGCCCCTCTGTTGTCTGCCGGAATCACCGTGATCGCTGTGCCGCTGGGAGGAGTGGCCGAATTCACCGTCAACGAAAAGGTCGTGGGAATCGGCGTACCCGTAGTGCCTCCTCCGCCTCCGCAGCCGGCCAGCAACCAGCTCATCAGCAGTACCATCCACGCCGCGGCAATCCATCTTGCACTCGCCATCCCGGTACTCCCTCCGCACAAAAGGCCAGCCCAATCCGGTCTCTTGGCGTTCATTATGACCCCCGCCTTCGCCTGTCTCCGGAGCTCCTTGATTCACTCCTGCATCGAGGTCCGCGGGAAGTAAAGAAGTAAAATATCGCCGCTCGTACGGCTTCGAACAACCGAAGCGACTCTTCGCACAGGTCATCCTCATTGAGATAATAGACCACCGTGCGTGGATGTGCATCATCCTCAATCTATGCCCGTGTGTGGATCCTGATCGAACATCTGCAAAGATCGTAATCACCGGCTAAACCGGTATTTCCATTTTAGCTCCTCACCGGCTCGCAACATACGCTCTCCGCGGGCTTCCAGCGTCCTATTTGTCCGTGGCCTGGGTCAGGCGGCTCGGGACAGGGCCGGGGCTGTCGCAGCATGAGTCCCTAAATGTCTGACCGCGGACGCGGGACTGATGACCTTGTTGAGCAGGCAATGGCATTACAGCGGAATATTCCCGTGCTTTTTGGGGGGCAGGGAATCGCGCTTGGTTTCCAGCATTTGTAGGGCGGCGATTAGTTTGGGGCGGGTGTCATGCGGCTCGATGATGGCGTCCATCCAGCCGCGCTCGGCGGCGATGTAAGGATTGGCGAAGCGTTCGCGGAATTCGTCCACTTTCTCGCGCCGCAGTTTTTCCGGGTCTTCGGCCTTTTGCAAATCCCGCCTGTAGACGATATTCACCGCGCCTTCCGGCCCCATCACGGCGATCTCGGCTGTCGGGTAGGCCAGGTTTACGTCCGTGCGCAGGTGCTTGGACGCCATCACGCAATACGCTCCGCCGTAGGCTTTGCGGGTGATGATGGTGATTTTCGGTACGGTGGCTTCCGCGTAGGCATAGAGTAACTTGGCGCCGTGGCGGATGATGCCGCCATATTCCTGCTGCGTGCCCGGCAGGAATCCGGGCACATCCTCGAAGGTGATGAGCGGGATGTTGAACGCGTCGCAGAAGCGCACGAAGCGCGCGCCCTTGACCGAGGCGTTGATATCGAGGCAGCCGGCCAGAACGGCGGGTTGGTTGGCCACGATGCCCACGCTTTGCCCGGCCATCCGCGCGAATCCCACCACGATGTTCTTGGCAAAGTGCTCGTGAACTTCCACAAAGTAACCGTCGTCCACGACCCGCGTGATGATGTCCTTGATGTCGTAAGGCTTATCGGGCTCAATCGGTACCAGCGTGTCCAGGGCTTCGTCGCGCCGGTCGGCGGGATCGTGGCTGGGGATGCGGGGCGGGTCATCCTGATTGTTCTGCGGCATGAAGCTGAGCAATTCGCGGATCAGCGCCAGGCCGTCGGCATCGTCGCGGGCAATGAAGTGCGCCACGCCGCTGGTGGCATTGTGGGTCATGGGGCCGCCCAGATCCTCCTTGCTCACATCCTCGTGCATGACGGTCTTGATGACGTCCGGGCCGGTCACAAACATGTAGCTGGAGTTTTGGACCATGACGGTGAAGTCAGTGATGGCCGGCGAGTAGACCGCTCCGCCTGCGCACGGTCCCATGATGGCGGAAATTTGGGGAATGACGCCGGAAGCGAGCGTGTTGCGCAGGAAAATGTCGGCGTAACCCGCCAGGGACGCCACACCTTCCTGGATGCGCGCGCCCCCGGAGTCGTTCAGTCCCACCACCGGCGCGCCAACTTTCATGGCCAGGTCCATCACCTTGCAGATTTTGGCGGCATTGGCCTCACTCAGCGAGCCCCCAATCACGGTGAAGTCCTGGGCAAAGGCGTAGGCCAACCGGCCGCTGATTTTCCCATAGCCGGTTACCACGCCATCGCCGGGAATGCGCTGCTGTTCCATGCCAAAGTCCTGGCAACGGTGCTCGACGAGCTTGTCTATTTCCTCGAAGCTTCCTTCGTCAAAAAGCAGGTTAAGCCGCTCGTGCGCCGAGAGCTTGCCCTCGGCGTGCTCGCGGGCGCGCCGCTCCTCGCCACCTCCCGCCTCCGCCTGCGCGTGACGCCGGCGAAGCTCTTCGAGTCTTTGCTCTCGAGTCATCCTGAACCTGAAGGCACTATAGCCTAGAATGGCTATAGCAGGCAAGGGCCGGCACGAGTCATTCCGAAATTCACTCGCGCCGCGGGAATTAGGTCCACCACATAGCTCGGCTGTCAAACCCGCCCGTCAATTCACCCTTGTCAAGGGGATGAAGTTTCAGATACTCTCTATGCGGCTTTGCAGCAGAGGCTGTCATTCTTGTCCGAAGCAAGGGTTTTCCCAGAAAACGCAGTGTCATGAGGCGACAGCCTCTTTCAAAATATAACTGAAATGTGCGGGTTGGGTGCTTCGCACTCTGTGCTGACCCGTTGGAGGAGAGGTATGGTATGTCTGTGTCATTTTGAGCGCCGCCGCAGAAACCGTCACGCAGGAAGCCCTGCCCAGCTTGCTCTTTCTGTGCTCCTGCTTATCGTGACTGTCGGCCTTGCCCAAGATGCCGCAGCATCCAGGATCCCCGACCGGAATGGAAATGCTCCCATCGCCAGTCTGTCACCCAGCAGTCTCACCTTCGCGAGCCAAACTGTCGGCGCCACCAGTGCGGCTCAGACCGTAACGCTGAGCAACACCGGCAATGCCGCCTTGAGCATTTCCAGCATCACGCTCAACAGCGTCAACTCCAGCGATTTTGCTCAAACCAATAATTGCACCTCAGGCGTGGCGGCAGGAGCCAAATGCACGATTAGCGTGACCTTTAAAACCACCGCAACCGGATCCCGGAACGCGGCCATCACCATTACAGACAACGCCTCCGGCAGCCCGCAGAGCGTGGGCCTTATGGGAACTGGAGCCGGAAGTGGATCTGCTCCCGTCGCCATTCTCTCATCCACCAGCGTAGCCTTTGGGGACGAAGGGGTGGACACCAGCAGCTCACCGCAGATTGTTACTCTGAGCAATCCCGGCGGCACAGCCTTGAATATCACGAGCATCGCCTTCAGCGGGGCCGATGCCATTGACTTTACTGAGAACAATACGTGCGGCCGTTCGGTGGCGGCGGGGGGCAACTGCGCCATTGCCATCATATTTAAACCCTTAGCCAGTGGGGCCCGCGCAGCCTCCCTGACCATTACCGACAATGCCAGCGGCAGCCCACAAGCGGTAGCGCTTTCGGGCTCGGGAACACACGACGGGATTCTTTCCTGGACCGCCAGCACGACACTGGGGATCTTGGGCTACTACATCTTTCGCGGCAATACGTCGGGTGGGGAGAGCGCGAAACCACTGACTTCCACACCGATTACCGGAACTACCTATGTGGACGAGAATGTGACGGCGGGAGCGAAGTACTACTACGTGGTGAGGGCCGTCGCCTCGGATGCTGTTACCGAGAGTGCGAATTCCGAAGAAGTTTCCGCCACCATCCCCTGAAGGCGTTCATCGGCACGTGCGGGGGAAACACAGAGCGGTGCTATGCTGGCAAGCACCGCGCCCCAAGTGGCATTGTCCGCCAGCGTTTGCCTATTGATGGGAACGGTGGGAATGGAAGCGAAAAGCCGCGGACCTAAGAAACCAGGTTCGCGCTGCACGTACTTGAGTGGGGCAGGGCTGGCCCGCAAGGGTGATGGTCCTGCGGCCCCGCACGCGAAAGTCTCCAAGCACAGTGTTCAGCGCCCGGAATCGATCAACCCAAGAAACTTAACGCTCCAGCCGTCGACTGCGATGCCGCACCCGAGTTCCAGCCGAGTTGCGTCAGGCCTTGCTGGAGGCTCGAATAGGCGGTCTGAGCGGCTGACAAGGTCCCGGTCTGGAGGGCTGATCCCAAGCTGCTAAACAATTCCGACAACAAACTGCCTGTGGAGGGGTCGGTGGTCTGTGAGCTGCCCCCGCTGTGGTGATGGTGGTGAGCTTGGCCGGCTTGCTGGACATCCTGCTGAACCGTTGTGTAGGCTTTTTGCGCGGCCGCCAGGTTTCCGGACTGCAACGCGGATCCCAAAGCACTAAAGGCTTGGGCCAGAGTGCCGTTGCTTTGTAGCGGGCCGGAAATGTTCTGCTTCAGTGTGCTGAAATCCGATTGGGCTTGGGTGAGGTTTCCTGCCTGAAGGTCCTGCCCCAGTTGTTGAAACTCATTTTGAATCGTCTGCGCCTTAGCCTGCCAGTTTTGCACGCTTTGACTTAAAGAGCTTGATGAAATGCCAGATACGGACATTGTCCACCTCGAATTGATTCGGTGTTTGGATTTGCGGTTTTGGATTGAGGACCGTGTGCGGCCTCTCTCCCCATAATCCCATAATCCAAAATCGGACCCTACTCTCGCAGCCATTAGACTGCAACCGGAATTCCGTCCGTGCTGTTTTCGGGGCTGTTTGTAACTTGTTGACAGGGGTAAGGTTGACGGCCAGATTCGCCGGGCTAGGGAATATGCCCGTAAGTCGATGGGCAATAATGGCCCATGGCTAGACCCGTAACGGGGAAAGCATTGCCTGCCCTGCTGGGCCCTGTTTACGTGGTTTTTTTCGCGGGCGGTTCGGCGGAATTTTCCTGATGCGCTTTTACAGCGTTCCGGTAGGGTTCCAGATCGGGCATGCCGCACCACACTTCACAGGCGAGGATGGAGTTGGTGGGTTGTTTCGGATCGTATTTCACGCTGGTGGTCTGGCCGGGAAGGAACGGCGCGGCGGCGGCGATTTCCGGCAGCGCACTCAGGTCCTGGGCCGCCTCGTAAGTGACCCCGGCCACCTCGTACTGGTAAAGGAGAATCGGTCCAGAGGGGCCGCCCGCCACGGGCTCCGCCAACTCCATGATTCTTCCCAAGCCAATGCGTCCGCAGGCGTTCACATCCAAGCGGCGCAAGCGTTCGATCTCCTCAGGGCTTTTACGCCGCCAACGGCGCACGGTTCTCCATGCCCAAACCCCCGCGAATGTTATCGCGGCCGTCCCCGCCATGGCGATTCCCAATGCCTTCGAAAGTGTCACGATGCCCGGCCTTCCAAGATGGTTCGCGTGGGTTGAGAGTTTAAAGTCTGAAGGGCGAGGGCTCTTAACCTTTACCCTTTCCCCTTCTACTTCGTTTCCACTTCTTCAGGTGCCGACGCCTTGCTCTCATTGCCGGAAACGTCAACGGCGGTTACATAGTAGCTGAGAGTTTTTCCCGGTGGAGCGGTTGTATCGCGGAAGATGGGCGTACGCAAAAGTTCTTTGTTCAACCTCTGGGGGGTTTGATTGTCCAGGCGATAGACGTTATACCCCGCTAAATCGGCCTCGGTATTGGCCGTCCACACCAGTTCCACGGCGCCCGCCGAGTAGATGCTCGACAATCCCTGTGGCGGCGCCGGCGGGAAGACATCGCGGGGTGTTACCTTTCCTGCCGGTGAGGCATCACTCATGGCCAGATGGCCGGGCTTGCCAAAAACCGCGCGTACTTCATAGTAATAGGCGCGGCCGAATTCAAACTGGCCATCCCGGTAAGGGGAGGCGGCCGTTTCTCCCAGCAGCTCATAGCTGCCGGCGTCGCCCGTCAAACTGCGATAAATGCGGTAGCCGGCGAGGTCATGGATCGGCTCGCCGCTGAGCGTCCGGGTGGGTGGGGAAAACTGAACATCCACGGACTTCTCGGTGACCACGCATTTGGCGCTTCCCAGAGGCTCCGAGACGTCCCAGATGGGCACTTCAACGAGGTTGGATGGATCGCTTTCGAGCGCCCGGTGCCGGAATCCCCGCGTGAGGGTGCGGACCCCCACCACCAGCGTTTGCCCTCGCCAGTCGTGGAATTCCCGCTCGGTCAGATGCATAGAGTAAGAAAGATTATTGTCCTGCGCGTAAGGCAACCATTCGTTGCGCATGAGCGTGGTCCAGACCTCCGGCTCCAGCTTGGAGAGGCCTGCTCCCTGGGGAGCGACGGCGCGAAGAATCTCGACCTCGAGCGGTTTGGTCAACCGCTCGCCGTCGGTCGTAAGCTGGGGAAGGCGGCAGTGGATTTCCAGGCTTTGGCCGACTTGCGCTACAGAAAGGTCAGTGATTCTCGCTGGCCGCTCCAGGCGGGGCGGATGGGGAGTTCCTCGCACGCCGCATGCGAACAACCCGCCGATGGCGGAAGCCACCACCAATGCTCGCAGCGCCCTCTTCGGCAGGCGGGTGGGGTGAGAGATGATGCTGGGGCCGGCCGTTCGCCGGATTCGAGAATAAGGTTTCACAAGATGTATCGGCTGAGGTCCTGATTCTTGACGATGTCCGCCAATTGCTTCTGCACGTAGAGGGCGTCGATGCGCACAATCTTCTTCTTCAGGTCCGGTCCCTCAAAGGAAATCTCATCCAGCAGCTTTTCCATGATGGTGTGCAGCCGCCGCGCGCCGATGTTTTCCGTGGCTTCATTCACGGCCGCCGCGAACTTGGCGATTTCCTGGAGGGCCTCGTCGCTGAAAGTCAGCTTGATGCCTTCCGTCTCCAGCAGCGCGATATATTGCTTCACCAGCGCGCTCTTGGGCTCCTTCAGGATCCGGATGAAATCCTCCGTGGTGAGCGAATGCAGCTCCACCCGGATGGGAAAGCGGCCCTGCAATTCTGGAATCAGGTCAGAGGGTTTGGTGACGTGAAACGCGCCCGCGGCGATGAACAGGACATGGTCGGTGCGCACCATGCCGTAGCGCGTATTGACGGTAGTGCCCTCGACAATGGGCAGGATATCGCGTTGCACGCCTTCGCGGCTCACGTCCGGCCCGCCGCCCCCGCGCTCCCGTCCCGCAATCTTATCGATCTCATCCAGGAAGATAATACCCGACTGCTCAGCGCGTTCCACGGCGGTGCGCGTGACCTGGTCCATGTCAATCAGCCGGTTTTCCTCCTCTTGAATCAGGTATTCCATGGCCTCGGTGACCTGCATTCGCCGCTTCTTGGTGCGCTGACCGAAGAGCCCGGGAAGAATATCCTTGATGTTGATATCCATCTCTTCCACGCCCTGCGCCGTAACAACCTCAAACGCGGACGTGCTGCGGTCGCGCATCTCCAGTTCCACTTCCCGGTCATCGAGCTTGCCTTCGCGAAGCTGGGCGCGGAGTTTTTCGCGCGTACGCTGGAACTGCTCGTGCGTCGCGGAGCGGCCATCGTCGCTTTCCACCGGAGCCTTATCCTGCTTCCGCATCAGGGAAGGAGGCGGCAGAAGCAGATCGAGCAAGCGCTCCTCGGCGTTCTGCTCGGCCTTTTCCGCCACCTCGTCCACCTTTTCTTCGCGCACCATGTCAATGGATACTTCCACCAGGTCGCGGATCATGGATTCCACGTCGCGCCCGACGTACCCGACCTCCGTGAAGCGCGAGGCTTCTATCTTGAGAAAAGGTGAATTGGTAAGGCGCGCCAGGCGGCGGGCGATTTCCGTCTTGCCCACGCCGGTCGGCCCGATCATGATGATGTTCTTGGGAAGGATGTCTTCGGCGAGCTCCGGCGCCAGCTTTTGCCGGCGCATGCGATTGCGCAGCGCCACCGCCACGGAGCGCTTGGCGTTCGCCTGGCCCACCACATACTTGTCCAACTCGCTCACAATCTGCCGTGGGGTCAGGTCGTCGAGCGAAGTGGCATTCTCGATATTCTCGGGTAAGTAGAAGACCATGTTCTAAAGTTTAAAGGGTAAAGGATAAAGGGTAAAGGCTGAACGAATTCAAGCGCACAAGCAGAAGATGAGAGGCCACAGACCGGCTTTACCCTTTGCCCTTTACCCTTTGCCCTTTCCTAAATCTCTTCGATGACGATCTGATCGTTGGTGAAAATGCAAATCTGCCCGGCCAGGAGCATGGCTTCCTGGACGATTTCCTTGGCGGGCATTTCCGTGTGTTGGGCGAGCGCGCGCGCGGCGGCCAACGCGTAGGGCCCGCCCGATCCGATGGCGACAATGCCGTCGTCAGGCTCAATCACGTCGCCATTGCCGCTTAAGAGATAGGTGCTTTTCTCGTCCGCCACCAAAAGCAGTGCTTCCAAGTGACGCAAGGCACGGTCGGTGCGCCAGTCCTTGGCCAGCTCCACCACCGCGCGGCTCAGGTTTCCGTGATATTCCTCGAGCTTCAACTCGAAGCGGGTAAAAAGCGAAAGCGCGTCCGCGGTGCTGCCGGCAAACCCTGCCACCACCTTGTCATTGTACAAGCGGCGGATCTTGCGCGCCTTCTGTTTCATCACGCTTTCGCCGATGGTGACCTGGCCATCGCCACCCATGGCCATTCGGCCGCCACGGCGCACGCACAAAACCGTGGTGCTGCGAATCATACCTGATTTCTTCATGCTGACTCCATCAGCACCATTATAACAGATGCCCGAAAATCCGGGACACGGGCAAGGGGCGGAAACAAATTACGAATTACGAATTAAGAATTACGAACTATTTATGCAAGGCATCTCAGACCTGACTATGGCCAAAATGGAATTCAGAAATGCACGGTTTCTTAGATTTACCCCGGCGCCATTGAGACCCGCTATGTCTAGAATTCGTAATTCTTAATTCGTAATTCGTAATTCGTAATTTGTTTCCCCGCCCCTTCTCACTCCGGGGTGAAGAAGTTGGAGGGATACTCCTCGTTGTATTTGGCGTAGTTGCGGAAGGTTTCTCCGATCCGATCCCCATTCAGGTAGCGCGTAATGTGCATGGGGGTTTGAATTCCGTCAATGGTCTTGTATTCGGCGTAGGCGTCCGAATACTCGTCCCAAGCGTCTTCCTTGACGTTCCTCACGCGGTAGGTGATGCGGGAAGGGATGAACGTGTCATGGCGCAAGTCCAGGCGGACGCTGGTCCCTCCCGCGGCAATAATCTCAATGCCCTGGGTCGCCGTATTATCCACAAAGTCAACCTTGCCGACTTGAATAAGTACGCCGGGTTCGTTGATGCGCCGTCGTAGTAAATTCTCCAGACTGTAGCGGGTGGCAAGGATCCAGTTTTGTAGTTGCTGATCCGTTTGGGCGATCAGGCCGGCTTGATCGAGTTCCCACCCCTTTTCGCCGTTGTTGATCAGAACAATCGGTTTGGTCTCGCCCTCATAGGTCACGTTGCCGGTATCCATCGAAATATTCTTCTTATTCTTGGCAATGACGATTCGGCGCTTATCGGGGTAAACGACCTGGCTCACAAAAGGCTCCATGCCGGCAGTCGTTCCGTCTTGGAAAAAGAATATCCGCCCCCTGCAGGTCAGGGACTTGGCGTTTAAGAAAGCTTGGCCGCCTAACGCCTTAATGGTGCGGTCCAACATTTGGCCCGCTTGGGGCTCGACGCGGCGGGGAAGTTGCGGGGCGGCCGGTTGCTGCGCGTGGAGCGCCCCGGCAATGACCGACCCCGCCAGCGCAAGCGCCCCAAGGAAGTAAAGAACACGGGAGTAAAGGGAATCAGCCACAGAGAACATCTCCTCCATTAGGATTGGCCACCTCTCAGATTATCAGGCGATCCGCTAATCGCGAGATGGGGCGGACGGAAAAGCTCTCACGCATCCTCAAGTTCATTCTCACCTCGCTATCTTCTGGGATGCAATACTAACAGAAAGGATGTTCACCCGGCCCAGAGATAGATTAAGGGAAGTATGTACTCTACGCAAGGCGGCAGCCTTTCACCGTAGCCGAGCAAGGCGCGCTTGCGCGCTGGCCTCCGTCCGCCGCGCAAACTACAGGTACGCTTTTCCCGTATGCAGCTTTCACCAAGACGCCTCCAGTGGAGGCGCGAGCCTAGGGCAACTTCTGCTTCCCGCGGGCTTATTGCGGCGCACAACTACCTTTCCTTTCATCGACATCGCCAGAGATGTGCTGTATCTCGTTTATTTTCATCAACATCGCGAGAGACCGATAAACTGACATTTTTTCACCATGTGTTTTCAACAACATCGCGAAGGCTCCAGGCAAAAAAGGCCCCCCCTTTTTCCGTTGCTGCAGCACCGAGAATCGAGCTAACTCTTTTTATTTCAATTATATAGATTTTTGCGAGACTTTCGCTTTCCATCGCTAAATCCTTTATTTATCTTACACATCGCGAGAAGGCGCGACTGTTTTCGCGGCCGTAGCGAGCGCCATCGCCCAGTTCGCGGCACGCTCCAAAGGCGGTATTTGGCCGCGAATTACCCCGAAATCGGTGCGCTTTCCGCCAGGAAGCCAACTCAGTGCTGTCAATCAGCCTGCAATTGGTGCACTTTCGTGTAAAACGCCTCGCTCTACGCATGACGTTGTGTCATACTCTCATTTGTTTTCATACACATAGCCGTGTCGATCTTCATTTTAACATCTTTTATGTTTTTGCCTTGATCACTCGAATGCAGGGGTTTTATCGCCATAATATCCGATTGCCTTGGTGGTGGGCGACAGGCTGCGGGCACCCAATGGCAGGGGTCGCCGCGGCTGAAAGTCCGCCGATCATGATGGTGGACGACCGTTCGGCCTCGGGCGGGCAGGAATCAGAGTGGGGAACATGCCGGAGGACATTATTACGCCTACGCTTTCATCAACTTCCACTATATACCCTAACGACACTGATGTCAAGGAAAAAAACGAGCGGCAGAGGCTAGTGTCTGCCCAGCGCGGAGAAGGTGTTAGGGTCTGGAGAAAAGGCTAAAGGGTAAAGGATGAAGGATAAAGGGTGGGCAGGTTTACACTTCAACCTTCATCCTTTACCCTTTGCTTCCGCCCCTGCCACCTGATGCCTGACACCTGACACCTACTCCGCGTCTGCGCGCATTTTCATTCATGGTGGCGAGCCCCAGGCCCATAAGAATCCGGGGCAAAGATGGCAATTCCCCTCATTTGCGCTACAACCTCTCCATAGATTCTTCTCAGTCCACGCGAGCCGCGCGAGGAGGCCATGAGATTCCGCAAAACGCTGAGTCTTCTCATTCTGGCGACGGCGTTAGTCCTTGCCCTGTCTGCATGGGCGCATCAGAGAAATGTGGCGCCGACCTTGAGGTCGGCACCGGCTTGCGTAGCGGCGAGTTTACCTCGCCATGGCGGCGTCCCGATAGGAACGGGACAGGTTCCACCGCCGCTACTGGATGGTGCCCTCAAGGGCAGCTCTACGACTGCCGGCCCCCCCTTGATATAATGCAGAGGAGGATAGGGTGACCCGCCGCGGCGGGACGAGTGACGAGTCCAACCGCGAAGATTCTCGCGTGAGCCGTCGTTCGAATGGATGAATGCAATCCGGGGATGTAGCGGCGGGGGCACCCGACTTTGTCGGGACAGGTCGCCCTACCCAGCGTTCCGCAGGGTGGAATCTTTCGCTGCGCTCAGGATGACAGCATTGTGGGGTTTTTCCGCAGCCTTTTTAGTTCCGGGCGCCGATTGGCGTAAAGCAAATACTTCCGTAGATTAATGAGCGGAAGGGCCGATGACCCGACCTCCCGATCAATCCTCTGCCGGCACAAAGCGCGAGGCAATGACGTCCCTAACCTTTTGAGAGAGCGCGTCCACATCGTGCAAGGTCAGCCCTTGGGTGGAGATGGCCGGGTGCACGATCATTTCCGTCTGTCCCGCGCGCACGTGATAGGTGTCAGGCTTGAGGACGCGAGGGGTTCCGTTTATGGTGATGGGCACAATGGGAACTCCCGCGAGGATGGCAATATAAAAACTGCCCGCCTTGAAAGGCTGCAATTGACCGGTGCGGCTGCGATGCCCTTCGGGGAAGAGCAGTACGGATTTTCCCTCGCGGATTTCCTGCGCTACCTTCTTCATGCTTCTCATGGCTTCGTGCGGCCGGTCGCGTTCCACGGGGATGTGTCCCGAGCGCCGCAAGTGCCATCCCATAAAGGGCATGTTGAAAAGCGAGCGTTTGGCCACGAAGCGAAATTGCACGGGCAGGTTCACAAACAGGATGGGGATATCCATGGCGCTCTGGTGATTCACGCAATAGATGGCAGGCTGGCCGGGATTGACGTGCTCCAGCCCTTGCACGCGCACGCGGATGCCGCTGGTTTTCAGAATCAACCACGACCACGTTCGGGCGCAGGCATGTTGCCACCTGCCCTGCGTGTCGGAAAGGGAACCGAGGAGGGAAAACGTTCCGCAAACGGCCGTGTAGAAATAAATGAGGAGGTTGGTGAACAGCAGGGAACGGGCGTAGCTCAAAAAGTAGCGAATGCGCCCGCTCCTGCGGGGTTTGGGGACGGCAGTAGGCGGAGGGGTGTCCATGACAGCATTAAACTGGCCGTACGCTGGCTCCATTGGAACCAGGCAGGTGCAGCGTTCCCTCACGCTGTGCTCTCTTGACGGCGCCTACCAGGAAAAGTGATCCGACCACCAGCACCACATCATCAGGAGAGCTGGCGTTGCATGCTCTTTCCAGCGCGCGAGCGGGCTCGATCTCAATATGCAGCTTGGCAGGGGGGGAATCGAGCGCCGTCAGTATCTCCTCCGGCGTTGCTGCGCGCACATGTGCAGGGTGCGTCAAATAGACTTCCTCCGCCAGCGGGAAAAGGCTTGCGCAAATTTCCCGGATGGCTTTATCGCGCATGGAAGCATACACCAGGCGCACGCGGCGTCCGGGAAGTTCTTCCCGTATGAACGTGGCGAGTTCACGCGCCGCGCCCGGATTGTGCCCGCCATCGAGCAGCACTAACGGCTTGGTGAGGATGGGTTCCAGGCGTCCCGCCCAGGTGGCGGCACCAAGCCCTTGCAAAATGCTGCGGCGGGGAATCTCAAATCCCTCGGCTTGCAACCACCAGGCTGCAGCCACCGCCGCCACGGTGTTCTTCACCTGAAATTTCCCCAACAGCGGACAAGTCAGCCCCGCAAAGCGCTCCTCATCGAGCGACAGATCGAACGAGTAGCGGCCCTGATGGGCTTGCAGGTTGGTGATTCGCGCCAGGTTTTTCAGCTCCAGCAAATCCGCCTCGCATTCTTCTGCGCGGAAGCGTATGGCGGCGGCGGCTTCCGCATCTTCCACTCCGGAAATCACCGCCCGGTGGGGTTTGATGATGCCGGCCTTTTCCGCCGCGATGGCGGCCAGAGTGGAGCCCAGGAATTCCATATGGTCGAAATCAATGTTGGTAATCAAGGCTACGCGCGGGTCAGTTACGTTGGTGGCGTCCAGCCGTCCGCCCATGCCGACTTCCAGCACCACGAACTTGGCCCCCGCTTGGGCAAAGTGCAGGAACGCTGTTGCGGTCAAGAATTCAAAAAGGCTGGGGGGCTTCTCCAGCTTCCGCAGGTCGACCAGGCGCTCGACCACCGCGGCGACCTGGGAGAATGCGGCGGCAAAATCCTCGTCAGAGATTTCCTGGCCGTTCATGCGCATGCGCTCATTGACGCGCACCAGATGGGGTGAAGTGAACAGACCGGCGGAGTAACCGGCGTATTGAAGAATACTAGCCAGCATGGCACAGGTGGAGCCCTTGCCATTGGTTCCGGCCACGATGGCGGTGTCGTAGCGCTCGTGCGGGCGCCCCAGTTCCTCCAGGATCTGGGAGATGGCCTCCAGGCCGAATTTCACCCCCGCCAATTCCTGACCCAGATCACCAAGGTATTTCAGACATTCGTCGTAGTTCATGGGAATCATGTGATCGGGAGATCGGGTGATCCGATGATCGGGTGAACAAGAAAGGCCTCGCCCTGTTCCTGGTTCATTTTTCTCTCGCGGTCTTCCACGGCACTATGGGGATGGATCAGATGTTCACCCGATCATCGGATCACCCGATCACCCGATTTCCTAAGAGTCCCAGGCTCGCATCAGGCGAAAGGCGCGCGCGATATAACTCTTCATTTCCTTGCGCGGGACAATGGCGTCAATCATGCCGTGCTCCAGAAGGAATTCGGCGCGCTGAAACCCTTCCGGCAGCTTCTGGCGAATGGTTTGCTCGATGACGCGCGGCCCCGCAAAGCCGATCAGCGCCCCGGGCTCCGCAATGTTCAAGTCACCCAGCATGGCATAGCTGGCGGTGACGCCGCCGGTGGTGGGATCCGTGAGCACGGAGATGTAGGGTTTATGGACCTCATCCAGGCGGGCGAGCGCCGAACAGATTTTGGTCATCTGCATCAGACTTATCGCGCCTTCCATCATGCGCGCTCCACCCGAGCAGGATACGATCACCAGGGGTAGTTTCTTGTCGATGCAGCGATCGATGGCGCGAGTCACCTTCTCGCCCACCACCGCGCCCATGCTGCCGCCCACGAACTGAAACTCCATGGCGCAGATGATGGCGGGCTTGCCCTCGATCAGCCCTTCGCCGGTCAGCGCCGCATCCTTCATGCCGGTCACTTTCTCGGCTTGCTTCAAGCGATCGCGGTAGGGTTTGGTGTCCTTGAATTTCAGAGGGTCGGTGGAGGCCAGGTTAGCGTCATGCTCAGTATAGCGGCCGTCGTCAAACAGCATCTCCAGCCGCGCGTGCGAGCTCAGCTTGAAGTGATGGCCGCACTTGGGGCAGCACTGCAGGTTGGCTTCAAGATCCTTTTTCCAAAGGATTTGCTTGCACTTGTCGCACTTGACCCAAAGGCCTTCGGTCTGGACGCGCTTCTCCTTGGGCGTCTCCAGTGGCTGCTTTTCTTTGCGGAACCAAGTCATAGGAAGAATTGTTTCATTGAGTCATGGAATCATTGCATCATTCAAAATCCACAGAACAATAGCACAATAACGAAACATCCCAATGATTCAATGAACAAATGATTCAATGAATCAATACTCTATCCCTCTCTGCGCGGGAATTCCCTTTTGATAGGGATGTTTGACCTCGCGCATTTCCGTGACCAGGTCGGCCATCTCGACGAGTGTGGCGTGCGCGTTTCTCCCGGTCAGAATTACGTGCATCATTTCCGGTTTGAGCTTCAAGGTTTCCACCACGGGCTCCGGCGCCAGCATTTTATAACTGATGGCATAGTTGATTTCGTCGAGAATCACCATATCATACTTCCCGCTCAGGATTTCCCCGCGGGCAAATTGCCAGGCTTCCTCGGCCAGCCGCACATCTTCCGGGTCAGGTTTCTCGGCGCCGACTTTCACGAACCCGCGGCCCATGGGCATGATCTTCAGACGCTCGTCGCCCAGCATCTTGGCCGCGTCCAGCTCGCCATAATGCCACGAACCTTTAATAAACTGCACCATTAAGACATTCAGGCCTTGGCCCACAGCGCGCAGTGCGGTTCCTAGCGCGGCAGTGGTCTTTCCCTTGCCGGGGCCCGTATGAACGATAATCAACCCTTTTCGATTTTCTGGCAAGAGGAGCGCTCCCATCGGGTGATCGGGTGATCCGGTGATCGGATGAACAGGGGAAACCCCGCGCGACCCTTCTTTTATTTTCGCTACGTGCTCTTCATCAGCGCTGCAGGAACTTAAAGGATGTTCACCCGATCAGCCGATCATCTGATCACCCGATTCATCTCACCTAGGGTACGGATATCCACGCAAAATCGTGAAACCGCGATAAATCTGTTCGAGTAATAAAGTGCGCGCCCAATCGCGCGTCAGGGTCATGCGAGAGAGCGACATCAAAATGTCGGCCTTTTCCCGAAACGCCGCGGAAAAGCCCTCCGGCCCACCAATCAGGAAGGCCAATTCCCGGGAGCCCCGCACAGCTTCCAGGCCCAACCAATCGGCAAACTCTTGCGAAGTGCGTTCGCGGCCACGCACGTCGAGCAAAACCTTCTTAGCTCCACGCAGTTTCTCCAGGAGTGCACGCTCCCCGGAATTCAAAGCCGTCCTGCGCGCCTGACCTGCTCCCCGCGCAGGTGCGAGTTCCTCCACACTCAAGGGGATAAAATGCTCGATTCGACCCGCCAGGTCCCGTTGAATCGCCCGCAGGTGCGGATCCTTGGTCCTGCCCTCACAGAGAATTCGTATGCGCATGGTTAGAATCGGGTCATCGGGCCATCGGGTCATCGGGTCATTTGTGTACTGTCTGATTGAGCGATTTAGTAAATGAGTGATTGAAAGGCAACAGATTTCTGGCTGTCGCTCAATTAATCAATCGCTAAATTATTAAATCACTGAATCTTTCAATGACCCGATGACCCGATCATCGGATCACCCGATAGTTATCTTCGGAGCGCTCTTCCATAGGCGTTCGAGGTCGTAGAACTCCCGGGCGCGCTCGACGAAAATGTGGACGATGAAATGGAAATAGTCCACCAGGATCCACTCCGCCTGCGAGTACCCCTCCACGTGCGTGGGCGCGTACCCGGATTTCTTCAACCTCTCCACAATGCCATCGCAGATCGCCTGCGTGTGGCGAGTGGAGGTGCCGCTGCAAATCAGGAAGTTGCTGGTGAACGAGCAGCTTCCCTCCATATCCAGGACGCGCAAGTCCAAAGCCTTACGATCCTGGGCAGCCAGGATCGCTTCGCGTAGTTGTGGTGTCATCGTGGCAAACGTTTCCCGCCGGCGCTGGGAGCGTACAACCCTTCCTTCAGAATATATTCTTCCACAAGCTGGGGAACAAGGCCAGTGATGGATTTGTGAGCCCGCACTGCTTGCCGGATGTCGCGGGAAGCGACGGGGGCGTCCACACCGGGCAAAAGGTGGATGGCGCCATGGCGGAGGCGAATGGTGCCATCCGTCTGGGGAAGGCGTCGCGCCGGCAGCAGGTCCGGGGGCGCAACTTGCCGGAGTGCTTGTGCGTCAAAGCCGGGACGCGACACGACAATGAACTCCACCGCATCAAGCAAGCGCCGGAAATCTTTCCAGTGGGGAACGTCGAGGAAGGCATCGGCGCCGGCCAAAAAGAACAGCCGATCGTGCTGGCACAGCTTTCGTCGCACCGCCCTCACCGTGTCAATAGAATAGCGCGGGGACCCGTCCACGGTGGGGGACTCGATGGTGGAGGGGACAAAGCGCGGCTCACCGGCGCAGGCCAATGCCACCATCGCATAGCGCTGAGCGTAATCGGTCAGGTGATCGTGAATCTTGTGGGGAGGATTGCCGGTGGGGATGAAAAGGACTCGATCCAGGCGAAAACGGCGTTGCGCCTCCCGTGCCGCCGCCAGGTGCCCGGCATGGATGGGGTCAAACGTTCCGCCGAAAATTGCAATGTTCATGAGATATGGGGAATCGGGAGATCGGAAGATCCGGTGAACGAACCCATCGGGTGATCGGGTGATCCGGTGATCGGGTGAGCAAGCAACTGCCAGCGAAACTCGAAAACCGAAAGACCTAAATCCCAGTTTCGCATCTCGATTCTGGTCTTGTGGTTGTTCACCAGATCTCCCGATGACCCGATCACCCGATTACCGGATCACCCGATCGCTCCCTCTCTCCTGATTTCGGAATCTGTTCCAGCTTGGCCCAAACGGCCTCTTTCAATTCTTGCAACCCTTCCCCGGTCACGGAGGAAATCTCGCGCAGCGGCAATCCGCGTTCCGCGCAGAATTCCCGCAGGCGGATCAGACGATTGCCTTCGCCAACCGCGTCAATGCGTGAGGCCACCAGCAGCATGGGCTTGGCGGCCACCACCGGGCTGAAACTTTTGAGCTCATTCAGAATGACGTCGTAGTCCTCCAGCGGGTCGCGGCCGGAATCCTCCGCCACATCGATGAGATGGAGAAGCAGGCGTGTCCGTTCCACGTGCCGCAGGAAGCGGATGCCCAGGCCCTTGCCTTCGTGCGCCCCGGCGATGAGCCCGGGGATATCCGCCATGACGAAGGACCGATCCCGATCGAGGCCCACCACGCCCAGGCAAGGCGCCAGGGTGGTAAACGGATAGTCGGCAATGCGTGGACGTGCCGCGCTGAGCCGCGAAATCAGCGTGGATTTTCCCACGTTGGGAAAGCCCACCAACCCGACGTCGGCGAGCAGCTTCAACTCCAGCCGCAAATCGCGCACCACACCCGGCGTGCCCGGTTCGGCATGGCGCGGCGCCTGGTGGGTGGAAGTGGCAAATCGCGCGTTGCCGCGCCCGCCGCGTCCGCCTTGCGCGGCGATCACGCGCAGGCCCGGCGCATCAAAATCCCAGAGTTTCTCCCCCGTCGCCAAGTCGTAAACCACTGTGCCCACCGGGAGCGTCACCGTGTTATCTGCGCCGTCCTTGCCGTGGCGGTTGGAGCCTTCGCCGTGGCCCCCGCGGGTGGCGCGGAACTCGGGGTTAAAACGGAACTTTAGCAAGGTATTGGTGTGGGAGTCACTCTCAAAAATGATGTCGCCCCCGCGTCCGCCATCGCCGCCGCTGGGTCCACCGCGGGGGACGAATTTCTCATGGCGAAACGCCACACAGCCGTTTCCCCCTCCCCCGGCGGCAACGTGAATTTTGGCTTCGTCAATAAACATGTCAATGATCGGGAGCGCGGGTGATCGGGTGATCGGGTGAGCAGATCGGGTGATCCGGACGATCGGATGATCGGGTGAGCAAAAAGCCGGTTCGGCCTGCTTTGTTCTTTGTTCACCGGATCACCGGATCATCCGATCTCCCGATCTTCAATTCGTAGATGGGACCAGGATGCTGACGTACCGGCCCAGGCGGCCTTTGTCCTCAAAGCGCACCACACCGGAAACCTTGGCGAAGAGCGTGTCGTCTTTGCCCAGGCCGACGTTATCACCGGCCTTCAGCCGCGTGCCGCGCTGGCGAACCAAAATCGACCCGCCGGATACCGTCTGGCCGTCAAAACGCTTCACGCCCAAACGCTGGGCGTTGGAGTCGCGGCCGTTGCGGGATGTTCCTTGACCTTTCTTGTGTGCCATGGTGAAAATCCTTTGGAGAAGCTGGAAGTTAGAAGCTAGAAGTCCTGACGCCTGGCCTTTAGCTTCTGGCTTCTAGCTCCTCGCTTCTAACTTCTACGCCGTAACGATGTCCTGGATCATGACTTGGCTGAAATGTTGCCGATGACCAATCGTGCGCCGGTACTGCTTCTTGCGTTTGTATTTCAATACCCGCACCTTGGCAGTGCGGTCGTGGGTGAGAATAGTTCCCGTGACCTTGGCGTTCTCGACCAGCGGCGCTCCCACGGTGAGCCTTTCCTTGCGTACCGCAACCACGTGGTTGAACTCCACCGTCGAGCCTGGGTCGCCGGTCACACGCTCCACGCGAATAACGTCGCCCGGTGAGGCCTTGTATTGTTTCCCGCCTGTACGAAAGATAGCGTACATAGATTTCTTCTCTCCTATTTCCTGAAACAACCATTATACGAATCGGCAGCGGAAACTGTCAATCAAATGCCGGACGCGGGTAGTGAGTCCGTTTCTGGAATTCCTATGCCCTCTCCTCCGATGCGGTGAGGTAAGATGACTCAAATCAGTCTTCCCTCTGTCGCCGCGGCGACAGGGGGGAAGGTTCTCTTGAAACACAAGTGAGCAGCATGGTGGGCCAAGCCTGCCCGGAGTTTCACCTGCCGTGGTGGGTCGTACCAGATGCTCAGCGCCGTTTTGTTTATTAACCGATAATGTGCTAGCCAAACGTTAAATCCGCTTCTATACTATGTCGTGGCTATTGGTATAACCTCCCTCGCACGCGAAAGCCCTCTCCCATGGCCAAATATCGAAATGACACCGGCCAGGCCTTAGTGGTAGTTGCCCTTTGCCTGGTCGTTATCCTGGGCTTTCTTGGCCTGGGGTTGGACCTGGGATACCTGCGCTCGATGAAGCGACAAGTGCAAATGGCTGCGGACGGTGCGGCCATCGCGGGAGCGGCGGAGCTTAATTACTGTAGCACCCATAATTGCAGCGCTCTCACCGCGGCGGCCCAAGATGCGTTGACGGAAAACGGGTTTCCCTCAAGCACGCTGCTCACTAACTGCGGAGCTGGCAGCGGCAACCTTACGATCACGGTTAACAATCCTCCCTGTTACTTGGGCTCGGCTGCGGCTGATCCCCATTATGGCGACGCGCATTATGTCGAAGTGGTGGTTTCACAGGTTGAACCGCTGATGTTCACCAAGATGTTCGGCGTCAAAACCGCTACCATCACGGCACGTTCCGAGGCCGCGCTGGCAGGCGGGAGCAACTGTATTTTTGCGCTCGATCCCTCGGATTCGGGCACTCTCGCTGTGGATATCCTAGCTTCGGTCTCTTCCCAGTGTGGCATCGTCGATGAGTCAAGCAGCGGCAGCGCCATGACCTGCTTCCTGGGCGCTATTTCCGGCTCCCAAATTGGCATTGTGGGGGGGGACTCCGACTTTATTTGCGCGGTTAATCCCAGCCCCAAAACGCACATTCCTGTGCCCTCGCCGGCTGATCCTTTGGCGAAAACCCCCGCACCCGCCGGGGGCCCCCCCTACCCCTGCGGCACAAGTAACAAGAGCCCTTACACGGGTTACAACGGGTCAACGGCGGGACTGGTTTTGAATGGGACGGCGACACTCAACCCGGGCGTCTATTGCGGTGGGATTGAGATAAACTATGGCGCCAACGTCACCTTCGAACCCGGCACGTACATTCTAACGTCCGCCACCAACGCGAGCGGCACCTCGTACGGGCTGACCGTCGACATTGGAGCCTTGGCCACGGGCAGCGGCGTCACCTTTTACAACACCAAGACCGCCAGCGGGACGGCAGGCTCCATCCAGTTCAATTTCACTTCATTTACGGGCGGAAACGGAGTCAGTTTTACCGCGCCCACTACGGGGACTTATGAGGGGATCTTGTTTTTCCAGGATCCCTCGAATACCAGCCAGGCGCAAATCATTGGCAGCAGTAGTTACAACACCGTCCTGCAAGGAACGTACTATTTTCCCACGGCTAAAGTGGTCTTCGCGCTGGATGGTCCCATCCAGTACAACATCCTCGACGCCTGGCAGATTGAGTTCGCGGTTCTAACCTTTGCCAGTGGCACGTTCAGTTCGGCCGGTTTCTACAACAATTATTCATCTTTGGCGAATGGATCGCCGATCAAAGGTACGGGTGCCGTAGTGGTGGAGTAAATATGCAGCAAAGGTTGCCGAGCCGCCAAAAAGCCGAGGCCGGGTGGTTCCGGCGGATAATTCCCTTGGGCGATTGGGCCGCGCGGGAGCAAGGGGCAAGCTTGGTAGAGTTCGGCTTGATGCTTCCCTTTTTGACGTTGCTCCTGCTGGGCGTGATTGACTTCGGCCGCGCCTATTATATGCAAGTGGAAGTATCCAATGCTGCTTATACTGGCGCACTTTATGGCACGCAGAACCCCACGGACGCCACGGGGATGCAAAACGCCGCCACTGGCGACGCTGCCGACATCACGGGGATGAGCGCCACGGCGACTTACGGGTGCGAGTGCTCCGACGGATCTAATGTCGTGGCCAGTTGCACCAGCCAACCCTCGTGCGGCGTCAACGTGGTGAACTACGTGCGAGTCACAACCTCGGCCACCTACAAAACGATGTTCCCTTGGCCGGGCATTCCCTCTTCCATTTCTCTCGGTGGATCCGCGAGGCTCCGGGCCGGCCAGTAGCGAGGGGCGATCGGATGATCGGAAGATCGGGAGATCGGGTGAGCAAAAGTACGCACGCAAAACTCGTTGCCGCCCAGCCTCAGGCTGCGGTTGGCGCACCCAATCATCGCCAATCACCGACCGGCCTTTGCCCAAGAGCCCGGGGAGCGGCCAAAGGACACCCGACTCCGGACCCCGGACGCCGGACTCCGGACCTCCGAGATGACCGGGGCAGCGCGACGCTGGAGTATGCCATCGTGCTCTCCCTGTTGCTGACGTTTCTATTCGGCATTATGGATTTTTCCCGCTTCCTCTACACGTATCACTTTGTGAGCGAGGTGGCTCGCGAAGGATCGCGGTACGCGATGGTCCGCGGGTCGACCTATGGGTCCGCTGTCTGCGCCTCGACCTCCACTTTTGCGTGCAATGCCACGGCGGCAAACGTCACGAGTTACGTGCAGGGGCTGACGCCGCCGGGAATTACTTCCAGTTCCTTGACGGTCACCGCGACTTGGCCGGGCGCCGCTCCCACCGGCGCCGCCACCGCGTGCAGCACTACGAACGGCAACAATAGTCCCGGCTGCCTGGTCCAGGTGGTAGTGAGCTATCCCTACAAGTTTATGCTTCCCTTTTTGCCCAAATCGTCGTCCACTTGGACCGTGTCGAGCACTTCCGTGATGGTGATTTCACAGTGAGGACTGTCACCGCAGGCCAACTGCGAGAATCGTTCGGACCGGAATTCCTCATCACCAAGCAAAACTCCGATGGCGGGTGGGGGTACCGCCCCGCTGCTCCCAGCGCGGTGGAGGCCACGGCTTGGGCGCTTGCCGCGCTTCTTTCCTTGTGCCGGACGCCGCCCTTGGCGGAGGTGTGTGCCCGGGCGCGCGATTGGCTGTTACAGGCGCAACGGGCCGACGGTTCCTGGCCCCCCTTCTCCGGCCAGCCCCAAGGCTGCTGGGCAACCTCCCTCGCGTCCCAGGCATTGTACCTGCAGGGTGGGGCGCAGAACGCCGTGGAGCGGGGCCTGCATTGGCTCCTGAATGCGTGGCCGGCTGAGGGCACTGTCTGGTGGCGGTTGCGCCAAGCTTTATTGCCCTCCCGCGTGGCTGACCAGAATAGCTCGCTGCGCGGTTGGAGTTGGACGCCGGGCACAGCGAGTTGGGTCGAACCCACCGCCCATGCCCTCCTGCTTTTGCGCTCTCTTCCCCCGAAAATGCTCCCTCCACTGGCGGCGAAACGCCGGCGCTTGGCTGAGCGGATGCTCTATGACCGCATGTGCCCGGGCGGCGGATGGAACAGCGGCAACCCCTTGGTTTACGGCGTGGCCGGTGTGCCGCGTATAGGCCCTACCGCCTGGGCGCTGCTTGCACTGAGGGATCATTCGGATCGGGCCGAGATTCAGATGAGCTTGCAATGGCTTGCAGGCGCCTACGGTGCAATTCATGGCGCCGCGTCTCTGGCCCTGGCGTATCGCTGTCTGGCGGCGTATGGGCGGCGTGTCCCGCCGCTCGCACTCGGCGAGCTTTATGCTCATAACCACTTCTTTGAAAGCGTGCTCACGATTGCGTGGATTATCCTCGCCTTGAACGAGGAAGGGAGCGCGGCCGTCCAGACCGTCGGGGAGGCTCGAACCCAATGAGCTTCGCCCAGTCCAGCCTGATGCCTTCCTTCTCGCGCCCCCCGTCGCGGGTGGCCATCGTTCGCTCCCATAGTTACGGTCGTGACCTCGGCACGCTACTCTTCCAGGCATTGCAAGAGTTCGTTTTGCCTGTGAGGGGCCTTAAGGTCTTGTTAAAGCCAAATCTTGTTGAACCCGATCCCCTCGGCGTCATCAATACCCATCCGGCCGTGGTGGGGGCTGTGCGCGAGAGTTTCCTGCGCCTGGGGGCGAAGTCGGTGCGCGTGGCCGAAGGACCCGCGCATGAGCGCGACACGGAAGCGATCCTTGAAACCATCCGCCTGCGCGATTTCCTGGGCCCGCTTTCCGATCTCTTTGTGGATTTGAACCTGGATGAAGTCCACACCGTCAAATTGCGGACCCGGGCTTCCAAGCTCAAGCGGCTTTATCTCCCCCGCACGGTTCTAGAGGCGGACTTCATCGTCTCCCTGCCCAAGCTCAAGACCCATCACTGGGCGGGGGTTACGCTTTCGCTCAAAAACATGTTCGGCATCGTGCCGGGATGCTGCTACGGTTGGCCGAAAAACGTTCTCCATTGGGCGGGGATCACGCCCTCGATTCTCGACATCAACAGCACCGTGCGGCCGGATTTCGCCATCGTGGACGGCATAATCGGGATGGAGGGGAACGGCCCCATTCAGGGATCTGCCAAGCCCGCCGGCGTGCTCATCTTGGGTGACGATCCCGTGGCGGTCGACGCCACCTGCGCGCGCGTGATGGGCCTGGCCCCCGAACGCATCGAGCACCTGGCCAAAGCCGGCGCGCTGCTTGGGCATTTGCAGCCGGAGAAGATCCGCCAACTGGGTGAGAGTGTAGCGAGCGTCAGAACCCCCTTTGCGGTTCTTCCCGCTTTCCAAAAACTCATCGATGCGAAGGATAAGTGAGGTTTACGTGAGCACTTGTAGCGCCGACCGGAACCTGTCCCGAACTGGTCGGGAGGTCGGCACATGCCGGGCTAAAGCCCGGCGCTACAATACCGACCCGGACAATCGAATGTATCGTGATTTGTGACGCACGGCATGAGAATCAAGGGCATCCTGACCGGGCGCACTCACGCTTGAACGGAATGACTTCGGGAGCTTGAACGTGAATTCAGACACGTTGGCAATTTCCCCCAGTTTGGAACACGCTCCCCTTCTGCCCCCGTGGAAGAGGATAATCTCCTTTCCCGTCACGCTGGCCGTTTTGTTGGCGGGAGGCATTTTCGTTCCCCTACGCACCTTCTGGGTGGACCCCGATGTTTGGTGGCACATCAAGGTGGGGGCCACGATTCTCACCACACACCACTGGCCCACGACAGACCCCTATTCCTACACCGCCTATGGCACTCACTGGATTGCTTACCAGTGGTTGGGCGATGTGGTGCTGGCTATGTTCGCGAACCTGTGGGGGCTGCGGGGGCTCATGGCGCTCGACATGATTCTCGCCGCTGCCATCCTCTTCGCCCTTTACGCGCTGGTCACCGAGCGCTGCGGGAATCCCAAAGCGGCCTTCATTGTTTGCGCCCTCTTCCTGCCGCTGGTTTACTCTTCCTTAAGCTTGCGCCCACAGATGATCTCCTACTTATTCCTGGTGCTCAGCCTCATTATTCTTGAGCGCTTTCGCCAGGGGCACATCGGCGCGCTGTGGCTGCTGCCGCCGCTGTTTCTGGTGTGGATTAATACCCACGGCATCTTCACCTTTGGCCTGCTGGCGTTGGGGGTCTACTGGGCCTCGGGCCTGGTGGAGATTCACTGGGGCGATCTGGAGTCCCGGCAGTGGACTCCCCGCGAGCGCATACGCTTGGAATCGGTCGGGCTGCTCAGTCTCATCGCCTTGACGATTACGCCTTACGGCACCGAGCTTTTGCTCTATCCCTTGGACATGGCTTTTTCCCAGCCGTTCAATATGGCCAACATCGTTGAATGGCAGCCGATGATGTTTGACAAGAGCATCGGAAAGATCTTCTTGGTTTTCCTGCTTGCCTTTCTGTTGGCGCAGGTGACTGTGAAGCCTCGTTGGCTGCTGGCGGAATGGGTGTTGCTTTTCGCCGGAATCGCCGGAGCTTGCCTGCACGTGCGTATGGTGTTGGCCTTCGTGCCATTAAGCGCCCCCTTGTTTGGCGTGATCCTATCGCGCTGGATTCCGCGTTATGAGCCCGCCAAGGATAAATACGCATTGAACGCTATCTTGATAACGCTGGTGGTGACCTCGGTCATTGGTTTTTTCCCCTCGCGGGCGAATCTCGAAAGCACCATGGAACAGAAATGGCCGGTACGGGCGGTCGCGTACCTGCGGCAGCACCCGGCGCCCAAGCCCATGCTGAACAGCTACCTGTATGGCGGGTACTTGATTTGGCAAATGGCGGACACAAACAAGGTGTTCATCGACGGGCGCGCCGATATCTACGAGCGCACCGGGGTATTCGCCGATTATCTCCACATCACCCGGCTTGAGTTCCCCGCGCCCTTTCTCCTGCGAGCGTATAACGTTCAATCGTGCCTCCTCGAACGCAACGAAACTCTGGTGACCCTGCTGGCGGCTTCGCCGGAATGGCAGAAAGCCTACGGCGACCAACTCAGTGTGCTGTATGTAAGAAGGCCGCGCCCGGGGACTGAGAAGACAGTGACGAGTGACAAGTGACGAGTGACGAGCATCGATTCCCAACCCGTGCCGGACGACTGTTCTCCTTTCCTGTCTTTCTCGGGGCCTTGCTGGTGGCAGCCGTCTTCCTGAATCTGTTCCTGCGCGCGAGGAGCGACGCCACGCTGCCCACCGGACACTGGCATGCCACGTTCATGGAGGGCGACACGTTCTGGCACCTGGAGGTCGGCCAACGAATCCTCGCCACCCACCATTGGCCTGCGACCAACTACTATTCCTTTACGGCCCCCACAAGCGAATGGCTTGCTTACGAATGGCTGGGCGAGGTGCTGATGGCGGCTGCCTCGCGCCTGGGCGGCCCGCGCGCGCTCCTGATGCTGCTCGCCGTGCTGGTGGCGACCATCGTTCTGCTGGTTTATTACCTGGCGAACCTCACGTGCGGTAATCCCAAGAGCGCCTTCGCCTCCACCGCCCTTACCCTGCCTCTGCTTGCCAGTTGCTTCAGCGTACGCCCTCAACTTTTGGGTTACATTTTCCTGCTGATCACCCTGATTTGCCTGGAGCGCTATCGCCAGGGCATGCAACCAAACCTCTGGATTCTTCCGCTGTTGTTTGTGCTCTGGGTGAACACGCACGGAACTTTCCCTCTCGGCTTGGCGGCCATGGTCATTTACGGAATTGCGGGCCTGAGAAGTTTTCGCTTGGGCCTGCTCGAGGGTAAAGCCTGGCTTCCGTCCGAGCGACGGCACATGGCGCTGGTGGTTTTGCTCTGTCTGACAGCGCTTTTGGTAAATCCCTACGGGCCGCGTCTGCTGTGGTACGAGTGGGGAATCACCGCGCAGCACGTGAACCTGACTTACTTCCAGGAATGGCAGCCTCTCGCCTTCAACGAATTCTTCGGCTTGTGGTTCTGGCTTCTGCTCCTGGCCTTTGCCGCCGGCTTGGTGGTTTTGCGCGGCCCCCAGCGCGTGGAATGGGTGGCCCTGGTGTTGTTCGCCGCGTATCTGGCGTGCCGGCATCAACGCTTCGTGGTCTTCTTCGCCATCGTTGTGGCGCCCGTTCTCGCCGGCCTGCTGGCGGAGTTCTTCCCCGCTTACAAGCCGGATAAGAACCGGCCCGTCCTGAACGCCGCTCTCATTACTCTCTTCGCGGCGGGCGTGCTGGCTTTCTTCCCATCCGCTGCCAGCTTGCAGCGCCTTATCGATCGCAATCAACCGCGTCGGGCGGTGGATTACTTGCGCGCGCACCCTGTCCCTGGCCCGATGTTCAACGACGACTATTGGGGCGGTTATCTGATTTGGGCTTGGCGAGGGAAGCACAAGGTCTTCATCGACGGCCGGTCCGATGCCTATGAACCCTCGGGCGTGCTGGCCGATTACATCCAGATCATTCAGCCGGCCCCTGACGCGCTGGCACTTCTGGAGAAACACGGCGTACGCTCCTGCCTGGTTGAGAGCAGCGGTTCTCTGCGCGTCCTGCTCGATGCTCAGCCGGCATGGGGGAGAGTTTACGAGGATGATCTCAGCGTGGTGTACGTGCGCGCAAAGGCGTGGTAGAAACTCTTTTGCCGACGCGAACGGGGATTCTCTCTAATGCTGATGTGGATTGAAGCCGGCCTCGCCTTGGTTCTGGTGGCGATGGCGTTCGTGTGTCCCCGCCTGGGCGCGAGTTGGTTTGATTCCGTCGAGCCCCGCTTCGTCGCATTGGCCAACCGGCAAAGGCTCTCCGTAATCCTTGTGGCACTCACGGCGCTCGCCCTGCGCTCGGCGGCGCTGCCGGTTCTCCCTGAGCCGCAATCGTACGTTAACGATGAGTTCAGCTTTCTCCTGGCGGCGGACACCTTTGCCCACGGCCGTTTGGCCAATCCTCCTCACCCCATGTGGATTCACTTTGAAACCTTCCACGTGATCCAACAGCCGACTTATGCCTCGATGTACCCTCCGGCGCAGGGAATGGCGCTGGCGTTCGGGCAGGTTACCACCGGCCATCCCTTTGTGGGCGTGTGGCTGAGTGTGGCGCTCATGTGCGCTGCTCTCTGCTGGATGCTGCAAGGGTGGATTTCTCCTTCGTGGGCATTGCTCGGCGGGCTGCTTTCCGCGATGCATTTCGGCGTGTTCAGCTACTGGGCGGACAGCTACTGGGGCGGGGCAGTGGCGGCCACCGGTGGCGCGCTGGTTCTGGGGGCGCTGCCGCGTATCAAAAGGTCGCAACGCGCGTGCGACGCCTTGCTGATGGGTCTGGGCGCGGCGGTCCTGGCCAACAGCCGTCCCTACGAAGGCATGGTTCTCTGCTTGCCGGTGGCGGTAGCGCTGATGGCGTGGGTATTGCGCCGGCCACGCCCTCCGCTGCGTGTGGTGGGGTGGCGAGTCGCGGCGCCTCTGGGCATGGTGCTGAGCCTGGCGGCGCTCGCTACGTGCTACTACTGTTGGCGTGTCACCGGCAGTCCCTTGCGCATGCCCTACCAGGTGGACCGCACCACCTACGCTGTTGCGCCTTACTTCATGTGGCAATCGCCGCGGCCAGAGCCCGTCTATCACCATCCGGCGATGCGTGACTTCTATACGCACAATGAGCTGGATTTCTACCGGCAAACGCGGACACCACTGGGCATGTTGGCCGTCATTGCCGCGAAGGCGTTCCACATCTGGATGTTCTACCTCGGGCCTTTGCTCACACTCCCCTTGGTGATGGTAATCGCCACGCTGCCCATGGGTTTCGCGTGGCGGTCGATCTCGCGGGAGACGCGCTTCCTGCTGACCGTGGCGGGCGCGTATTTCGTCGGCCTCGCCATCGAGGTGTTCTTCTTCGCCCACTATGCCGCGCCCCTGACGTGCGTGATCCTCGCCCTGCTGTTGCTGGCCCTGCGACGTTTACGTCACTGGCAATGGCGCAGCCAACCGGCAGGACGGTTTCTCACTCGATCCCTGCCGCTGGGATGCGCCGTCCTCTTGATCGTGCGGGCTGGCGCAGGGCCCCTGCGTTTGCCCATCACCCCGGACTGGCCGCCCACCGGGTACAACGCGCGGGTGGTTGAGACGGACCGCGCCCGGATGCTGGCCCGGTTGCAAGCGTGGCCGCAAAAGCAGCTCGTCTTCGTGCGATTCGCGCCGCGCTCCCGGTCCCTGTACGACTGGGTGTACAACGGCGCTGATATCGACCAATCCCACGTGGTTTGGGCCATGGACATGGGCGAAGCCCGCAATCAAGAGCTCATTGACTACTACCGGGACCGGCAGGTCTGGCTGGTGGAACCCGACCGAGACTCAGCGCCATGGGAGTCCAACCCCGGGCCGGCGGGGAAATGACCTGCCCGCCCGGGGACGCCATTGTTGTGGCGTGAGCTATCCAGCTAGCCTATAATATTGGGTTTTATGGGTGTGGCGCCCGCCGACGGTGGAGGTTGAGGACGGGTTTCCTGCGGCCCGGCATCGGTGATCTCCGTGTAGTAGTCTTCCGCCAATCTTCTCCCATGCGCATTCAGTATGCGGAAGTGTCCCAGCCCCATTCTCTGAAGCCGGAACTTCAGCGAGACCACCAGCACTTGCAGCCCGTACTTGAGGCTACGGGCGAAATTGAGCGATGACGCCTCGGGGAAGTAGCGCGCCGGGCAGGAAATTTCTCCGATGCGATAGCGCAGGTAAATGGCCTGCGCCAATATCTCCGCGTCGAAAATGAAGTCATCGGAATTCTCTTCCAGGGGAAGGGTGCTCAGCACCTCACGGGAAAAAGCGCGGTACCCCGTGTGGTACTCCGAAATCTTATGGTCAAACAGCAGGTTCTGGTTGAAGGTCAGGAAGCGGTTGGAAATGTATTTGTACAGCGGCATCCCACCCTGAAGAGCTCCCGGGCCCAGAATCCGCGATGCCAGCACCAGGTCATACTCTCCAAAAGCGATCATGCTGGCCATGGCGGTGACCAGCCGGGGGGAGTATTGATAATCCGCGTGCAGCATCACCACGATATCGGCGCCGCGGCGCAAGGCTTCGCGATAACAGGTTTTCTGGTTGCGGCCATACCCCAGGTTCTGATGGTGGACGAAGGTGGTCAGGTGCAACTCGCGCGCCAACTGCACGGTGGTGTCGGAACTGTGATCGTCGACCACCAGGATCTCGTCCACAATCTCCCGCGGCAGCTCCGCGCACGTCTGCCGCAAAGTGCGGGCGGCATTGTACGCTGGCATTACCACAAAGACCTTCTTTCCGTTTAGCACGATGCGCTCTCCCGGCCCATGGGTAAATTCTCCCCCCTATTGTTTATCACATTCGCCGATTCGTCCACTGATTGTCGAACCCGGTGAGGGATGGGTTTGGCCCGTTTCCGTCCGGGCATTCTTGCCACTCCTTCGGAGAAGTCCCCGCTCAGCAGTATTTCCAAGTGTGCCGTCGCTCGCCCAGAATCTTGGATTGGCAATGCCTTGCATCTTTGCCATCAGTTTCGCCGCGTCCTTCCAATGCCTGTCTTAGTTCCCTTCAAAGAGACTTCAACTTTGCCCTGAATGAACGACCGAATTATGCATTTACTGACAAATAGTCCGCCAGATTCTGGTGAATTACCGCTCGATTCGTGCATTTTCGTGCAAGAAGCCTCATAGTTAGCATGACATTATGTCTGTTTCTACGTGTTTTCATACACATCCCCGGAGGTACCTTCATTTTTGACATCTTTTTCCCCAAACGCTCCCCTCATGACCTGAATCAGCCTAACTTCGTTGTCGAGATTTGATGCTTCGCTTCCCCCATCGGACTTTTCCCAACTATCGCTAACTAACTGTTTTTCATGAAGGTAGATGGCTGCCGCGGACCCTCCTTGAACCTCTGTACCTCCGATCATCGGGAGTCAGGAGGCAGGAGGCGAAGTTAGAAACAAGGAGTTAGAACCCAGGACTCGGCTGCTGCCTGCCGCCTACTGACTCCTGGCTACCGCTCCTTGACCCCTGCCGTTCCTGCGCGATTCTTCCCACGAGAGGGTTCTCCAGTTAATAGGCTAGCACGTTGACAACCGTGGTAGAGGGGGATGCCGGCGGGTTTCCTACCGGTAGGAAAAACGTGTCGAGTTTTCCTCGCCATATCCTACCCGTAGGAAAGCCAGGCGGGGGGATCGCCGGATTGCGAGCCCGTTGCCGGGGGGTTCGCGCACACGGCCGTCCAAATTGGCGAGCGGGCTCTGCGCTCGATGCGGCTTGGCCGCTTTGCTGCGGGACATGCCACTGACAATGAAAATGCGCGCAGCGTCTTGGAGTGCGTGCGGCTCGACGCCGCCTTGGAATCCGCCCACGAAGACGCAGGGCGGCATGATAGGGGAGAGCAAGAAAAGGCCAGCCGGCGCCGGCCATGACTTGGGGACCCGCGCGAGGATAAAGGCGGCGTCCAGCCGCCGCACTCCAAGGCGCGTCGCGCCGGCTCAAACACTGAGTTGTCATGAATGGGCAGGAGCGGTTGCCCCACAGGAGTCGCAAATCGTTTGCTAAAAAAACAAGAAATTACGGTATTGCAACGCAGACAACTGTGATCTAATGTCCGCAGCACTTCGAACTGCCGTCGCCGCCGGTTGCCGTCATCCCCAGGCAACCGAGACTCGATGCCCAGTGCAGATGGCCTAACGTCGCGGCAAAGAGCTGCGGGACTTCTCCAGGAACACAATCTCCAGACCCGGCGCACTCGGCTGGCGCTTGAACTCTCGATAACCCAGGCGCTGGTAGAGGCGCAAGTTGCCTTCGCTCCGGTGCCCGGTAAACAACTCGTAGAACTGGGCCTCGGGAAAGGCCGCCTCAATCGCCGCGATCAGCCGCGAGCCCAGACCCTGGCGTTGCAAGCGGGGATGCACAATCAGGCGCCCAATGTGGCAGCGCCCATCCCGGCAAAGCGCCCGAACGGAGCCCACGATCTCCTGGTTCAAGCGAGCCACAAGAAACGTGTGCGTGTGGAATTCTTCCCGGAGATGGGCGAGAGACTGGAGCAGTGGAGGGATCTCATAATTATTGTAAATCGCCGCCTCCTGCTGGTAGGCCAATAGCTGCAAACTCAGAATGGCTTCCGCGTCTTCCACGGTCGCGCGCTCCAGAATAATGTCCACCGGAATCTCCTTTGGGGTTTCAAGATCGGCACTGATCGTACACCCATCCTGCCGGAGGAGGCAGGGAGAAACAATTCTCACCAACCTCCCCGCGAGCGGCACGCCTTGACCTGTTTGAAGGGGACAACCATGCCAACCCGTTCCGATTAGGGATTTCCCATTTTGGAACGGCGAGGTGCAAGGTCTGCCCGGTTTATGACCCGCATAAGACAGTTCTCATTATATTAATTAATGAAATAGGTTGACTAGCCTCTACAGAAGTTACCGAAGGGTCAAAAACGCGCTCTTTAGGCGTCTCCAAAAGGTGACACCAAGAGATTCGCTCACTTGTTTAAGTGCCTCGAATCAGCGCATTCAAGCGTTGTGCTTTTGTTTTCAATAAAAGACGGTCCCGTTACATTGGTGCTTCAGGTTTGGCACGTTGCCTGCCAAGTACATTGCGATGACTAAATTGGCGGATGTGTGCCATAAAAAATCGGGGAGGACATTAGGTATGAAGAATCTCTTGCAACGGCTTTGGAAGGAAGAGGAAGGTCAAGACCTCGTGGAATACGGCCTGCTTATATTCCTTATTGCTTTGGCCGCCATTGCCTCAATGAAGAGTCTGGCCAGTTCCATCAGCACGGTGTTTAGCAGTGCAGCGACAAGTTTGACCAGCACCACCTAGTACGTTTGCACCGAAAGAATGGCCTGCCCTGGGAAGATCCGAGGGTAGTTGCCATGTGGGCGGCACAGTGAAGTGTTGATGATACTCAGGATTCCCGATGGGACTGGGCTTGGCACCTCGCGCGTTGAGACGGCTTTGGCAGGAAGACGCAGGCCAAGACTTGGTGGAATACGGCCTGCTTCTGTTTCTGATCGCTCTGGTTGCCGTCGCCTCGATGAAGGGGCTGGCAAGTTCCATCAGCGCGGTTTTTAAGAGTGCGGCAACGAGTATGACCACCACCAGCTAGTACGCCTTCGCGGGGACAATGGCCCCTCGGGGGAGATTTCAGCAGGTTGCATTGCCATGTGGAAGCAAATGGTGATTTCGGCGAGCGCGCTGGGCTTGGCCGGATGGGCGGGTTGGCTCGACTGGCGCATCCGGAGAATTCCCAACTGGCTGACCGTTCCCGCTCTCCTTATGGGATTAGCCCTGAGCGCGGCGCTGGGGGGTTGGCCGGGGTTGAAGTCATCCCTGGAAGGCGCCGGAATTGGTTTGGGCATCTTGCTGCCGTTGGTGCTGGCGCGGGGGTTGGGCGCGGGAGATTGGAAACTTATGGGAGCACTCGGCGCGTTTCTGGGACCGCAGCGGATACTGGTCGTGCTCCTGGGCACGGCTCTCATTGCCGCCGCCATGTCGGTGGTGGAAGTCATCCGGCAAGGGAAGGTGCGGGAGACCCTCTACAATGTTTGGGTACTTTTCGTTGCCTATTCCACTTTTCACGTTAACAACGCTCGTGCCATCACGCTGGATAATCCGGGATTGCTAAAGATCCCTTTCGGCGTGGCGGCAGCGCTATCGACCGGTTGGTTTTTCGTGATCGTGTCGGCACTCCGGTTTTACCACAAGTTGGGATGAACGCATGAATCGTGATCGGATGTTGCTCGGGTTAGGCGTGGCGCTGGTGCTGGCATTCCTGGCGAGCTACTACGTCTACCGGCAGCTCCAGCGGGTTCAGCCGGGGATGACAGGGAAGGCGGCGAAGCTGGTGCATGTGGTGGTGGCGGCGGGCCCGCTGAAACTGGGCCAGCGTTTGACCGCCATTGATCTGGCACTGCTGGACTGGCCGGAGGGGAGGCAGCCACCGGGATCATTTTCACGCCCGGAGGACTGCGTGGGCCGCGCCTTGACCGTCCCCATGGTGCAGGACGAGGTGGTTCTGGAGCCGGAGCTGGCGAAACGCGAGGCGGGAGCGGGTTTGTCCGTAACCATCCCGGAAGGCATGCGAGCAGTGTCCGTGGGCGTTGACGACGTCATAGCCGTGGCCGGCTTTGTGACTCCGGGCACCAGCGTGGATGTTCTGGTAACCGGTATGGGCCCGGGAGGGCCGGTAACCCGCACGATTCTGGAACACGTTCGGGTGCTGGCCGTAGGGCAGGAATTGCAGGCGGAAGGCGGAAAGCCGCAGACGGCCCCTGTGGTCACGCTGTTAGTCAATCCCGAGGACGGAGAAAAGTTGACGCTCGCGGCTGCGGACGGCAAGATCCATCTGGCTTTGCGCAATGTGGTGGACGTGACCGACGTGAATCCCCCCCCTGTTTATGGCTCCAGCATGTTCCTGGGTGCGGCCCCGGTGGTTGCGGGGCGGCGGGTGTTGGCGGCCAAGCCGGCTCCACCGGCCGGACCGTTTACGGTGCAAGTGATTCGTGGCGATAAGGTTGAGAACTTGGCATTTCCCCGATGATCGAGTGAACGAGGCGGCTCCATGAACGTCCCGAATACGCGAAACAATCTGCTGGCGCTGGCGGCCACGCTGCTCCTGGCCGTTCCGCTGGCCCTCATGAGCTGGGAGGCAAAGGCGCTGGCGGCACAAGCCAGCGTGGCGGCAGCGCCGCAACCAGGTTCCTCTGCACCCACCACCGAGGTGCTGCATGTGTTGGTGGGACGCTCGCTGGTGATCAATTCGGAAACGCGCATCTTTCGTATATCTGTGGCCGACCCTTCGATCGTGGACGCCCTGGTGGCGAGTCCAGCTCAAATCCTGATTAACGGCAAGTCGCCCGGTGTAGCTTCCTTGGTAATGTGGGACGAGACGGGACAAAGCCGGACCTTTGATGCCTATGTCGATATCGACGTGACGGAGATGGCGGCGAAAATCCGCCAGGTCTTGCCCCACGAACCGGTGCTAGTGGAAGCGCGGGGAGGCGTGGTCACACTTTCCGGCGAGGTTTCTTCCCTGGTCGTGGCGGATCATATGGTCGCCATTGCCCAGGCCATGTCACCCCGAAAGGACAGCGTGGTCAGCCTCCTGCAGGTGCCTCCGGTGAAGAGCGGCGAGGTTTTGTTGGAGGTGAAATTTGCCGATGTCGACCGCTCCGTGCTGAGCCAGTTGGGTGCGAACCTTCTCAGCACGTCGCCGGCGAAAACGGTTTTTACGACTTCGACCGGGCAGTACTCACCTCCCACGGTCCAATCCGGTCAAAGCATCACCGGGGGCTCGACGTCCGGTTCGTCGGGAGTGCCCCTTACGCTCAGCTCGTTGCTGAACATTTTTATCTACCGCTCGGACATCAACCTGGGATTGGAAATCCAGGCCCTGGAACAGAAAAACCTGCTGCAAATTCTCGCCGAGCCCAACGTGCTGGCAGAGACGGGCAAGGAGGCCAGCTTCCTGGCGGGCGGGCAATTCCCGTTTCCGGTCGTGCAGGGGGCTACCGGCGGCGTTCCGGTGGTTACCATTCAGTTCCGGGAATACGGGGTGAAGCTGACTTTCACGCCGTCCATAACTCCCGAGGGCCTGATTCACTTGAAGGTGGCCCCGGAAGTGAGCTCGCTGGATTATACCAATGCCCTTACCATCGAGGGATTCACCATTCCTTCCATCGCCACGCGGAGCGTGCAGTCCGAAATGATTTTGAAAGACGGCCAGAGTTTTGTCATCGCGGGCTTGGTAAATGATCAGGTGGTCGAGCAATTCTCGAAAGTCCCGGGATTGGGGAATGTGCCCCTCCTGGGACAGCTTTTCAAGAGCCGGTCGGTCTCGAAGAGTAAGGATGAGTTGCTGATCATGGTGACGCCGCACATCGTGAGCATAGGTTCCGAGCCGAAGCAGCCCGCCGTGCCACCGTTCCCGGACCCTTTCCTGAAACCCGAGCCCGCTAAAAAGGGTGCTCCCCCCAAGGGCAAGTAGAGGAGAACAAATTCCGCCGGCGCGAGAGAGGCAGAAAGGAACAAGGGGATCCGCAACATGTTGACAGTGGGTGTGGTGAGTCTGGACACGAAGAACAGCGCGGCCTTGCTGGCCATGTTGCAGCAGGCCGGGTTGGTGCAGCCTATTGAGCAGTGGGATCTGATGGCGGGCGAGGGCCCAACCTCCCGCGCCGCCGTGCCGGATGTGGTCCTGGTGGAAATCGGACGCGATCCGAAATCCCCTCTGGAATTTGCCGCCCGTTTGAACCGGCTCAATCCCGCCTCTTGCATCATTGCCTGTTCCGCCTATCAGGAGCCGAGCCCCGATCTGCTGATGCAGGCGATGCGCAGCGGGGTGAGGGAATTCCTGTCCCAGCCGATTGACCCCATGGTGGTGCGGGAGATGCTGGAGCGCCTGGTGAGGCAGCGAGGCCTGTCGCACTCGGAGATGGAGAAGCTCGTGGTGGTCGCCGGGGCTAAAGGTGGCGTGGGAACGACGACGGTCGCCGTGAATCTTGCCGTGCAGTTGGCGCGAGGGCTGGAGAAGCGCGTGGTGCTGTTCGATTTGGGGCGGCCGCTGGGACATGCCGCGCTAATGCTGGATTTGGAGATACGATTTTCGTTCCGCGCGGCGGTGGAAAGCCTCGACCGCCTTGACAGCCATCTCTTCAGCGGATTGCTGGCGAATCACAAGAGCGGCGTGCAAGTGCTCGCGGGAGCCTCCCACGCTGATGAATGGGACCGGGTCTCACCACAGTCCCTCGCGCGGGTCATCAATGTGGCGCAGAGCAGTTTTGATTTCGTGGTGGCGGATATCGGCCCCAACTTTTCTTCCGAGTGGGCGCCGGTTCTGCGTCTGGCTCGCCAGGTCGTTTTGGTGACGGAAACCAATGTGCCCAGCTTATGGAGTCTGGAGCGGCAGGTTACTTTGTTGCGTTCCCTGGGCATCGACGCGGCCCGTCTTGGGCTGGTGGTCAATCGCTGGCACCGGCCAGATGAGGCGCCTCTCGCCGCTTTCGAAAAACGGGTGAAGCTGTCGATTTTCGAGCGGCTGCCGAACGACTTCAAGCAGGTTAGCCGGGCCATGAACACGGGCACGGAACTTTCGCGCGGCCAAAACGATCAACTGGTGCAGAAGTTTCGCAGCATGGCCGAGCAGATTTCCGGGGTGCCCCGGCAGAACGCCGAGAAGCGGGGATCCTTCCTCGGGCTCTTTTCAAATAAGAAATAAGAGGGGTAGATGGCGGAACTCTACACGGCTCAAACCGACATGGGCAAAGTGAAGGCGGGAATTCACCGCCGGCTGATCCAGCGATTGAATTTGGATCGCGTTGCGCAGTTGGACCGGGACGCCGTCCGCGCCGAAGTGGCTCAGATCGTCGAGAATTTGGCCACCGAGGAAAGCACGCCCATGACCCTGCAAGAGAGGGAGCGTCTCGCCCAGGAGGTTTTGGACGAGGTGTTCGGGTTGGGTCCTCTCGAACCCCTTCTGAAGGATCCCACCATCTCGGACATCCTGGTGAACAGCCACAAAGATGTCTATGTGGAGCGCAAGGGACTACTGGAGCGGACCAATGTGCAGTTTCACGACGAAGCGCATTTGCTCGCCATCATCGACCGTATCGTCTCCGCCGTAGGGCGCCGGATCGATGAATCATCCCCCATGGTGGACGCGCGTCTGGCTGACGGCTCCCGTGTGAACGCCATTATTCCTCCCTTGGCCATTGACGGTCCTTGCCTTTCGATTCGGCGGTTCGGGCGGGTCCCCTTGAATGTGGATGCCCTGCTGCGCAACCAAACCCTGACCTCCGGGATGCTGGCCTTGCTAAAGGGGTGTGTTTTTGCCCGCATGAATACGCTGATTTCCGGGGGGACGGGCGCGGGCAAAACCACTCTGCTGAACGTCCTGTCGTCTTTCATTTCCAACCGTGAACGCATCATCTCTATTGAGGACGCGGCGGAATTGCAACTTCACCAGGATCACGTGGTGCGGCTGGAAACGCGCCCTCCCAACGTGGAGGGCAAGGGAGCTGTCCTGCAACGCCAGCTTGTGATCAACTGCCTGCGCATGCGCCCCGACCGGATCATCGTGGGCGAGGTCCGTGGCGAAGAAGCGCTCGACATGCTCCAGGCGATGAATACGGGCCATGACGGTTCTTTGACCACCATCCACGCCAACTCGGCGCGCGACGCCTTGGCACGCCTGGAAACGATGGTCGCCATGTCGAGCTTTAATTTGCCGGAGATCGCCACCCGGCGGCAGATTGCCTCCGCCATCGACGTGGTGGTGCAGGTCAGCCGCTTGAGCGATGGCACACGGAAAGTCACCAGCATCTCGGAAATCACCGGCGTCGAAGGGGACATCATTAGTATGCAGGAGATCTTTGCGTTCCGGAAAACGGGTCTGGCGGAAAACGGCGCGGTCCTCGGCGAATTTGTTGCCACTGGAATTCGCCCCCGGCTCTCCGAGCGCCTGGCGGCCTCGGGCGTCAATCTGCCGCCGTCCATCTTCGAGTCCACCCGGCACCATTAAACGGGATCGTCACATGCAGTTGTTATTAGCCACTCTCGTGTTCCTGATCATCGCCCTGATCTCCGTGGGGGTTCTTGTGTTCGCCGGGGGACCAGCAGAAGCGGACATCATTCAGGGCCGTCTCGAAGCCATCGAGAAGGGCGCTCCTTTCGCCAAGAAGGCGCTGGACCTGAACCTGATCCGCGACGAGCTGTTGAGCAGCATTCCGGCGCTCAATAAGATGCTGGTCCGTTGGTCGTGGCCGGCTCGCTTGCGCAAATTCATCACCCAAGCCGGCATGCAGATAAGACCGGGGAAGCTGATGCTGATCAGCGGCGTTGTGGGGTTGGCAACTCTGGAAGTGGTTGAGATCCTATACGGCAACTTCTGGCTGGCGATCGCGGCGGGCGTCCCCGCGGCATTCCTTCCCTTGATTTTTGTGGCCATGAAAAGGGCGCGGCGCATGGTGGCTTTCGAGAGGGAATTCCCTGAGGTCATTGACCTCCTCTCGCGCTCGGTGCGCGCCGGGCACTCCTTTACCGCGGGCTTGGAAATCGTCTCCACTGATTTGCCGGAACCGGTTTCCACCGAGTTCCGCACCGTGTTTGACGAACAACGGTTCGGTCTGCCCTTGCGCGATGCGTTCCTGAGCCTTTGCGAACGAGTGCCCTCTGTGGACGTTCGCCTTTTTGTGATCGCTCTGCTGGTGCAGAAGGAAACGGGCGGAAATCTTGCCGAGATTCTTGACAACCTTGCCCACGTGATCCGCGAGAGGTTCAGAATTGCCGGAGAAGTGCGAATCCGCACTGCCCAGGGCCGCCTTACCGCGGGCGTCCTGATCGCTTTGCCGTTGATCATGTTGATCCTCTTGCACGTCATTGATCCTGATTATGTGAACTTGTTGTTTGTGGACCGCCTGGGCCAAATCATGCTCATCGTGGCCGCCGTCTTGCAAGCCCTGGGCGCGATGTTGGTCTGGAGGATTGTCAAGATCAGGGTCTGAAGGAGAAGCAAGCGTTCTATGTACGGATCCATCAGCATCGTGATTTTTGGCGCGATCACCTTCATCGTGATGGCGCTGATCTATGCGTTTTCGGGTGGATCAGCGGTGGTTGCCGAACGGCTGGGACGTCTCTGGAGCGTTTCCGGGCGCGATCGGGCGGGTTTTAAAGAATCGCGGCGGAAACTGATTGACAGGATCCTCTCGGAAATTGCCAAGGTTCTTCCTTCCTCCTCCGACCGGACTTCGAAGACGGACCAGCGTCTGATTCGGGCGGGCTACCGGCGGCCCGAAGCGGCGGCGGCCTTTAGCGCCGCACGGGTTGTCGTGATCGCGACCCTGGTGGGTCTCGTTTATTTTACGGGCTTTTACAAGAACAATCCCGTTCTCCTCTTTGTCGTGGCGGCCATGGCGGGATTTATATTGCCGGATATCTGGTTGGGCCGGAAAGTGAAAGCCCGCCAGCAACTCCTGCGCTTGGCTCTGCCTGACGCCCTCGACCTTCTCGTCATTTGTATGGAAGCGGGCTTGGGTCTCGATCAGGCCCTCCTCTATGTCAGCCAGGAGTTGAGGATTGCGCACCCGGAATTGTGCGAGGAGTTTGACCTTGTCAATGCCGAAGTGCATGTGGGCAAGACCCGGATGGAAGCGCTCCGCTCTCTGGCCACACGGACCGGCGTGGATGACCTTCAGGCGCTGGTCGCCACCCTAATTCAAACTGACCGTTTCGGCACCAGCGTGGCGAACTCGCTGCGCATCCATTCCGACGATCTGCGCACCAAACGCCGGCAGCGGGCCGAGGAGATGGCCGCGAAAACCACCGTTAAGATGGTCATCCCCCTGGTCTTTTTTATTTTTCCCGCTTTGTTTGTTGTCATTCTAGGTCCGGCCGTGATCACCATGATTCACGTGCTGGGGGAGCTTCATCGATGACAACGCGAGCGTAGGCAAGGCAGTAGTTGTTCCCGATCGAAGGAAGATCGGCAATCTTGGCAGGAGGCTCAACATGAGTACAATTCAAATCGTAGCGGGCATCGGGGCCGCCATCATTCTGGGCATTATCATATGGCGCCGTATGAGTAAGGCATCCAACTAGTTGGCGGGTGCTTGGACAATCGAACTCCCGGCCTGGGAGGAATAAACTGTGGAAGCGCCAGCCGCTGACCGCGGCCAGTACATTTGTGTTTATAACAAGACCCGCGAGAGGTTTGTCGCCACGCACGCCAAGGTGGCTGACGGCTACTTTACCCGGCTGGTGGGCCTGCTGGGCACCACCCGGCGCTGGCCCCGTCCCGGCAAGGGTCTTTGGATTGTGCCGTCACACGGAGTCCATACCATTGGGATGTTGTACGCTCTGGATTTGATCTTCCTCGACCGCAATCTCGTGGTGGTCGATGTCGCAGGGCATATTCGCCCCTTTCGTATCTCCAAAGTGAATTTCAAAGCGCACAGCGTGCTGGAACTCCCCATTCATACGGTGTTCCGTACGGAAACTCGCGTGGGAGATCAACTGGAAATCTCGCGGGTCCGCGCTCCCGATCCGGCCCCTTCCACCTGACCCGGGTTTCTCTCCACGCTCGGACTGCCCGATTGCAAGGATACGGCTTGCTGTACCCTATCGGTTCGGTCATGCGATAAAATGAAGAGGGTAGGGCATGCCATACCCATACAACCAGGGGAGATCAGCACATGCAAATGAAGGGAAATACAATTTTCATCACCGGCGGCACGTCGGGGATCGGCAAAGGTCTGGCCGAGGCATTTTGCAAGCTGGGAAATCAGGTCATCATCAGTGGGCGGCGGGAGGATCGCCTCCGGAACACTTGCGCGGCCAATCCCGGCATGCGCTACTTCGTGCTTGATGTGCGAGACCCCGAGGCGATTCGCACCGTCGCCCGAAACGTGGCGGCGGAATTCCCCGCGCTTAACTGTGTGTTCAACAACGCGGGCGTGCAGCGGCGGCTGGAGCTAGCTCCGGGAGTGCCGCTGGACGATGAGGCATTGCGCGACGAGATCAACACCAACGTCCTCGGTGCTATTCGTGTCGCCGTCGAGTTCATTCCGCGCTTGAGCCAACAAACAAACGCCATGCTGCTCAACGTTTCCTCCGGGCTGGGGTTTGTCCCCCTGGCACGCTTTCCCGTCTATTGCGCCACCAAGGCCGCCGTTCATTCCTTCACCCTCTCCTTACGCCACCAGCTGAAAGGCGCGGGAGTGAAGGTGATTGAGTTGATTCCGCCGTTCGTGGCCACGGAACTGGGCGGGCCCCGGAAGTCCGTCGGGCCGGGCGGCCCCCAGCCTATGCCTTTGCAGACCTTCATAGTGGAAACCATGAAGGAACTGGAGATGGGAGGCGACGAGATTGCCATCGGCGACGCCAAGAACCTGGTGGCGGCCACTAGCCCTGATACCCTCAAAACCATGTTTGGAAGAATGAACCACTAATCGCCGCAAGCGAACGTTCGCTGGCGCTGGCGTTGACACCTTTCCTTGAACGTTTTGTCAGCACCACCCCGTCGCTCGGCGCGCCACCCCTCCTCATCTGAGGAGGGGAGCATTTTAAGAACTTCCCTCCTGATTTAGGAGGGGTGGCGCGCCGAGCGACGGGGTGGTTATCCGCCGGGGTGGTCGGTCACCCGCGCCGGGATGGACACCTGCTGTAGGGGGGCTGCAAGCTCTAAGGGTTCATCCGGTTACCTCAGCCTCACCACTGTGGCACCCCATCCCCCGGCCTCAGGAGGCGCGTTGTCAAAGGCGATGACAAACGGCGTCCGAGCCAGCACCGCGCGTACGATATTCCGTTGCACGCCGATGCCGCGGCCGTGAATGATGCGCAGGGCTTTAAATCCCAAGCGATTTGCTTCTTCGAGATAGGCTTCCACGACCTCCTCGACCTCTTTCGGCTGCACCGTGTGCAAGTCGAAGACGTCGGTAACGGGAATGCGGATGGGTTCCTCGTCGGGCTCCATGGCTCCTCCGTTTTCGAAGCTCAACTGCCGCTCCGCGTCCGCGGCCAATCAATTCGCCAGCGGCCGCCCGGCATTCGCACCCAGTATAGCCGCTTGGCCGGAGTCCCGCGCGCGTGGTGGTAAAGCGCGGCGGTGCGCTCATAGAAACCGCGTGTGTGCCATGAATCTTGGAAGTGGAACCGGTGATAGTCCAGGTGATGGCAGAACTCATGGCAGAGGGTGCTTAAGAAAGTTCCGAAGGAAGTCACTTGCTTGCGGACAGCCGTGCGCATCCAGACTCGGATCTGCAAGGTTTCCGGCGAATAATCTCCAAACAACTCCGAAGCCCAACCACCCTCGCGGACGCGCAGCGGGCGCGCGGCGAGGACGCTGATTTCCGGCCTCGGGACGGCGTAGAAATCCGCGGCGGCGTTCAGAAATGCGGCGCACGCCGGGAGGAGGCTCGCCACCGTCCCTGCGGCAAGAGCGGAGGCGATGGATGCGGCCGGGTCGCGCCAGCGATCATCTGGAGGCAAGGGGAGCCTGGTGAGCAAGTCGCTTTTCAGAAATTCCGCGCGCAAAGCGGCTTTCTTGGGGGCACGTTCGGTGAGCATGGGTTCATCATGACGCCGACTGTGCGCGCCTGCAAGCGGCGTAGCCTCATAGTTATTAGCCGGAACGTCGTCACCGAAAGGGCGTACTCCGGGGGGTTGCGGCGGTTTCGGGTGGAGTATATAGTGAAATTTTATGGAATTCTCCGATGAGGAATTGGGTTAGCGCTTTGTTGGGAGTTACTCTCGTTGTGTTTGCGGCCGCGGGGGAAGTGTGCGCCCTGGATGGCGGCACCTCCTCGTCCAAACAGCCCAGCCCTCTTTCCCTGGCCGCCGATGAATTCAAGATCCTCACGCGGGATTTGGGGATGCGCCCCGAGAGCCCGCCGAACGCGCATGTGCTCCACGGCCCCAAAATGCGCTGGCACGGCCGGGCCTATGAGAACTTCCGCAATGACGTTCTGGATGCGATTCCGCACACTGTGAAACAGAATGGAGAGAGCGTCTCCCCGCTTCGGCGCAATCAATTCGGGTTTAACATTGCCGGCCCCGTGCTTTTCCCCCATCTCATCACCAACCCCAATAACACTTTTTTCATGCTGTCGTATGAAGGCGTTCGAGAGCGTATTTTTCGCGCCAACCTGCTCACGGTTCCCACCGCGCAGCAACGGCTGGGTGACTTTTCGCAAACGGTGGACCCGTCGGGGAACATCCTTCCCATTTACGATCCGCAACTGACAACTCCCAATCCCGCTTATGATCCGACGCAAGCGGTCTCAACCACCAATCTCCAATACTTGCGCACACAGTTTCCCGGGAACGTCATCCCTACGCCCCGTCTGTCGCCGGTGGCGCAACAAGCTCTGGCGTTGTATCCTGCCCCCAATACGGATATCGGGCCATTCTTTCAGAATAATTACTTTGTTAACTCGCCGCAGATCGACGACGCGGATGGAATCATCGCCAAGTTGGATCACCCTTTTCGTGAACGGCATCGCCTGACCTTCAATACCACCGTTTCCAGCGGGTATTTGAGCCCGGCGAGGTTCTTTCCCAACGACGCGAGCCCCACTTCGCCTGACCAGCACTTCTCCACGCTGCGCTCAGAACTGGATTATGTGTATACCGCCAACTCCACCACCGTGAATTCAGCCAGCCTGGTGGTGAACTCCAACGTGGTGCAGTCGGGGAACCGGGCCGCGACCCCTTTCCCTGACTATTCGCTGGGCAACTACCTATCGATGGGGACAGCTTACCCTGCCTCGCGAAACGTCCGCGATACCCTGGGGCTCACTGACGCGTGGTCGACGCGGAGAGGCAAGCATTCCCTGCATCTAACCGGCGATGCCTTTCTCTATCAGGTGAATTCGTTTGACCCCACTTACCCTTCCGGTTATTTCCAGTCCAGCGCCGACATCACCAGTCTGCCGGGAATTATCGATACGGGCGATCCTTTTGCGGGCTTTCTGCTGGGCCAGGCGGCTTTTGCGCAACGCACCATTACCACCGCACCTTCCTATTTTCGCGACTCCTACCAGGATTTCAGCGTGCAGGACCGCTATGCCGCGCGAAAGGATCTGACCCTCACTGCCACTCTAACCTCCAGTCGCCGAACCCCGCGGAGGGAGAAATTCAATCGCCAAAGCACCGTGGATCCCGCCCTGATTGACCCTTCCGACAACCTTCCCGGGGCGGTCGCCTTTGCCGGCCTCAATGGAATATCGCGCGGCATGCGGCCGGTGAACTACGATTTGGATCCCTCGCTCGGCATCACCTGGAACCCGCGCGGGAAAAGCAAAATGGCGGTGCGCGCGTCCTACAGCCGCTCGCATAGCCAGATTCCGATTTACGACGGGCAATGGGCCACGCAAGGGTTCAATGCGAGCCAGACCTTTGTTTCCCCCAACACGCAACTTAGCCCGGCGGTTGATTTGACGGCGGGCATCCCTCCGCCGGGCACACCCCTGCCGGACCTGAGCCCCACTGCGGCCGATAACACTACGGCGGATTTGATGAACCTATCCAAGGCGGAGCCCGTCTATCAATCTGCGGCCCTCTCCGTCGAGCGCGATATCCCCTTTTCCATTTCCGTATCGATTGGGGCGAACCACAATGTGGGGCGCGACCTCCTGGTGGGCGACGGCACCGTTAATCCCAATGCCATCCCCCCGGCCGACATGATCATTGGTGACAATCTTTATGACTATTCCTTCCGCTCGACGCTCCAGCCCTACCCCCAATTCACCGGTTTCGAGCTTTACGGGCTTTACCCGGCGGGGCGCTACCAGCGGGACGCCGGCCACATCCGCATCGAGAAGCGTGCTTCGTTTGGGCTGACGTTCACGGCCTATTATGAATTCTCCAAACAGCTTGATGATTATTCCGGCCCGTATGGGAACCAGGACCTATTCAACCTGCGCAATGACTGGTCAGTGACCTCCTACAGCACCCCTCAGTATGTGACGCTCAGCTATGTGTATGAGTTTCCCTTCGGCCCCAGCCAGCCGTTGCTGAATCTCTCCGGTCTCGGGGGCGCTCTGGTGCGGGGTTGGTCGCTCAGTGGCAACGCTTACTGGAATGACGGAACTCCGCTCGCGCCTCATCCGGAATTCAACAACACCGGTGACATCCTTTCCACGCTCAATGTGAACGTGACGCCGGGCGTGAATCCGCGCGTCCCCAATCCCGGACCGTCGCAGTGGTACAACCCCGCGGCTTTCGATCAGCCCCCGGACTTCACTTTGGGGGACGGTTCCCGAACCGTATCGGGCCTGCTGGGGCCGGGTTACAATTCCATGGACGTCAGCCTGGGCAAACGCCTCCCCATCGGCGGCGAGCGAACCTGTGAGTTCAACGCGACGGCCCTCGACGTTCTGAATCATGCTAACTGGAACTATCCTGATACCATGATTGGACCCGCCAGCGCGCCCAACATCGACGCCGGCAGAATCATTGGTTCGCATGGCGGGCGCGTCATTCAATTGGGGCTGAAGATCAGTTTCTGATGCTGCGATTCTACGCCTTCTCTCTCGCCTTGCTGGCTGCCGCTTCCGCGCTGGGAACCGCCCGGGCGCAAACGGCCAGTGTTTCCATTCCCGCCTGGGTTGAAGAGGGCGGCTGCGGTCCCACCCCGAAGTTCGAAGCCACCTTTAACGGCAAGCCGGCGCCGGTGACCTCCCAGTTGGGGCCCGGCAGCGATCAGCTTGTGCTGCTCGTCCTCGATGTTACCGGCGAACTTTCGCTGGTGGATGCCGCCAAGCAAGCGCTGATGGCGGAAATCTCCAAACTGCCTTCCAACGCCTGGGTGGGCCTGCTCCGTGACCAGGATGGACTGCATGTGCTCGCCGACCCCGGCCCCAGCCGCCAACCCCTCCTGGACGCCATCAAGGATCTTGCCACCCTCGGCAAGCCTGGGTTGTTTGAAACCGTCACTCCGGCGCTGTCCTTGGCGGATAGCCTCATGCGCAAGTCACCCGTGCGGGTTTCAGTTCTGTATATTACCGACAGCAATATCTATAATTACCGCGATGATTATACGAATCCGGTAATCAACGGGAGTGATCCCCACGATCTCAGCCGGGTTTTTCCCGATGCGTTGATTCAAGACAAGATTTCCAAGCTGGTGGGAGAGGCGAGCGCGCTTGAGGCGCCCCTGTTTGTGGTCCATATCAATTATCGCCGGGATACCCTCAACGCGTCCTATGAGAATGGCCTGCTGACCCTCGCTGATGCCACGGGCGGCAAAGGGCAGTTGTGCCGCTCGCTGGGGGAGATTCCGGACGCGATCGCCGCAGCCTTCTCTCGCATATCCAGCGCCTGGCGGCTGACCCTGGGAGTGCCCCCCAAGTTTCATAGTAACGCGCAAATCCGGCTGAGCGCCCCGTGCGAGGGCGAAGATGTGAGGCTTTCCTGGCGCACGCACTTGCGCCCGAAGGAGGGTTAATGCGGCCTTGGGGAACGCGAATAACATTTGAACTGGTTTTGGGGGCGGTGGTTATCGCCTCCCTGATTTTGATTTTGCGCCAGGCGCGGCAAATTGCCGAATACCAGCGCCAGCAAGAGGCCGATGCGCAGGCATTACGCTTGCTCCGGGAAGCTTGGCGTCAGAAAAGCCTGCAACAGGTTCCTCCGGCGGTGGCGGAAGAGGCGCCGGCGGGGAACGATCATGCCGGTATCGCCAAAATGGAGGCGGTCATTGCCCGGCTTGATCGCGAACTGACGGAAACCCGCGCCGCGGTTGCGGACCTCCAGACGCAGCTTTCAGCTTCCCACGATCAAAATGCCAAAGCCCTGGCGGGCGTCGAGGACCGACGGCAGAAGCAACAGGCTGATATGCAGGCACAACTGGATGACTTGCAAAAGAAGCTTGACACCGCGCTTGCGGATGCGGATATCGCCCGCCAACGCGTCGCGGCTTTGGAAGCGGATAACGCCAGGTTGAAGACGGGTGCCGCCGCCGACACCACCCGTGCCACGGATGCGGCAAAAATCATTGCCAACCTTGAGGAGCTGGATAATCGCCGCGACGTCTATTTAACTTCCATCCTCCGCCGCTACCGTGACATCACCGGCGACTTCCGCGCCATGAGCGGCATGTTGGATACGAACCGCGACTCCAATTCCGGCGCTTGTAGTGGCGCCGCCCTGAGCCGGATCCAAAGTGCCGTGAACTCGGCAGAGGATGACCTGCGCCAATTGAGCGAGGTGAACGCCCGTACACAAAAACTGGAGAAACAGCTCTTGAAGAAGTGACTTGCCCGCGCTGGCATCACCATCCGGCAGCCGACAGCTTACATCTCACAGCTTACCGATTACATCTCCTTCCCTTTCACTCCCGCCGCAGCTATGGCCTGCAGGGCAAAGCTGTGCGCCTTGGTGTCCTGGTGGTTAGGACCTTTCACTTTAGCCTTCCAAGGCCGTGCGCAGCCAGTCGATCGTACGGCGCAGACCGTCTTCAAAAGAGATTAGCGGTTCATAGCCCAGGGTTGCTCGTGCCAGCGAAAAGTCTGCGGTGGAGTGCCGCACGTCTCCCGCGCGGGGCGGCGCATACTTGGGCTTTACCTGAAGTTCGAGAATGGTATTGAGGAGGGCAATGGTTTGATTCAGAGTGGAGCTTCTGCCGGTGCCCACGTTGATGATTTTGCCGGGAGCGGCGGGCGACAGGCAGGCGCGCAGTGTGGCATCCACTACATTCGCAACGTAAGTGAAGTCGCGCGACTGCTCGCCATCGCCAAAAATGGTTGGCGTGGTCCCGCGCAGGTAGGCGGCGATGAATATGGAAAGTACCCCGGAGTAAGCAGAATGAGGGTCCTGGCGCGGGCCGAAAATGTTGAAGTAACGCAGGGCTACAACTTCCAGCCCAAATTCGCGACTAAAAACCTGGCCATAGTATTCGTCCGCCAGCTTCGTGACTGCATAAGGCGAGAGGGGTCGTGGCAACTGCGCTTCGACATGGGGCAGAGCGGGATTATCGCCGTAAGCCGCGCAGGTTGCCGCCATGACCACGCGCTTTGCGTGGGAGTCACGGGCTGCCAATAGAACGTGAAGCGCGCCGTTGAGATTGACGAGCGTGGTCTCGATGGGATCTTCCATGGAGCGCGCCACGGAAACGACTGCGGCAAGGTGGACGACGTAATCAACTCCGGCAAAGAGCGGGCGGATGGAGGCAAGATCGCGAATGTCTGCCCGGCAGAAGTCGATCTTGTCCCGAACCGCGGCGAGATTCTCTTCGTGGCCGGTGGAGAGGTTGTCGAGAACGCGGACGGATTCGCCGCGCCTAACCAACTCTTCCACGATGTGTGAACCGATAAACCCAGCGCCGCCTGTTACCAGATAACCTGCCACTCTCCGCCTCCTTACAGAGGAAATGAAATGTTTATCCTGCGCAGGTGATGCATTTATGACCCTGGAAGCATATTTCACCCGTCACTTTGACCAAACCGTGGGTAGCCACGCGAATCGGGCCCGCCTATTTCCGGCGTTAATGGAAACTTGATTGGCTTCCGTTGATGCTGGGAGCGGTAGAGAGCCTCGAAGATTTCCACGGTTTTGCGGCCTTCTTCGCCAGGGACGGCGCAATCGCGGCCTGCCATGACGGCCTTTAAGAAATCGGATATCTGGAGTTGGTGATAGTATTCAATAGGATTAATGCTTAGAAAGAAATCAGAGTCTTCCTTCTGCCATTTTTTCAATAATGCCTCTTCTCCCGGCACGGTCCACAAATCGTTGATGGGAGGTTCGGTGATGTTTGACATTCCGGCGATAAACATTGCCCCGCCATCAGTTTGGACTCCAACGGAAGCGCCGTTGCTGCCGTGTACGTAAACTCTTCCGTAGAGCGCAGGGTTTTGGGAATTGCTGACCACGATATTGCCCAGCGCGCCGTTCTTGAAACGCAGCACCGCTATGGCAGTGTCTTCCACTTCGATGTAAGGGTGATTGAGGTTGGCCCAAAACCCGAAAAGTTCATCGATCTCACCCATGTACCACTGCAACAGGTCAAGTTGGTGTGGCGCCTGGTTCACCAGGACCCCGCCCCCTTCCCCTTGCCACGACCCGCGCCAAGGGTCGCTGCGGTAATAGGCTTCGTCGCGCCAACCATACATGGCCACGGAACCGAGAATCGGCCGGCCCAGCTTGCCATCCGTGATCGCCTTTTTGACGCGGGCACAGGGAGCATAGAATCTCCGCTGCGAAACCATCCCAACCTTCACCCCATTTTCTTTCGCCGCGTGAAGGATGGCGTCGCAATCCTCGAGTGACGATGCCAGAGGCTTTTCGATAAGGACATGCACGCCGGCCTCGGCGGCTTTGACGGCATGAAACGCGTGCAAGGGGTGGGGAGTGCAGATGGTCAGTGCCTGGACGCCTTCGCGGGCAATCATTTCTTCCACGTCCACGTAGGGTTTAACGTTGTAGATTGCGGCAAATTGTTCGGTGCGCGCCAGGTCTCGGCCGCAAGCAGCGACGAAAACGGACTCCGGCGTGCGGCGGAGGGCAGTGGCGTGCAAGTGCCCGACCTTTCCGCAGCCGACGATGGCGGTTTTGAGCGCCTCCATGTTGGTTCCTCAACGCTAACAATGCAATATGACTTTTAACAAGCCAGGTTCGCGGTCATACAAGCGTTTGAACCAGGCTGCGCCTTCCGCCAAGGGAGGAGTGGCGCTGACCAGCGCGTCTGTGTTAATGGCCTTGCGCCCCAGCAAATCCAAGCAGGCCGGGTACTCACCGTTACTGGCGCAACTCCCTGCCAGCGTCAATTGGCGAGTGACCACGGCTTGCAGAGGGATTTCCACGGTGGGGCGGAAATTGCCCACCAGGGTCAGCGACCCGCCTTTGCGCAAGCAGGCCACCGCCGTGTTGATCGTCGGGCCCAAACCTATCACTTCCAGAGCAACATCAGCCCCCCGGCCGTGAGTACGGCTTCGTACTTCTTCCACAACGTCGCACTCATCTGCCTTTAGGCCTATGTCGGCGCCGAGCGCGAGCGCCAGCTTCAACTTCTGCGGCTCCAGATCGACAGCTATGATTTTTCCACAACCGGCCACGCGCAAGGCTTGCACGGCCAGGAGGCCAATCATGCCGGCCCCCATGACCACCGCCGTGTCTCCCAGAGAAACAGGAGTGCGTTCGACGGCGTGCACCGCCACGGACAGGGGCTCCACCATGGCGGCCTGTTCGAAGGAAACGGAGTCGGGGAGCGGGTACAAGATGCGGTGGGGCAGAGCGACGTATTCGGCGAAGGCTCCGTGTTGCCGGTAATCATCGCAAGAAACCCCCAACACCCGGCGATGGTCGCACAAATTAAACATCCCTCGGTGGCAGAACCAGCATGAGCCGCAAGAGATGGTCGAGTCAAAGGTTACGCGGTCACCTTTCTTCCAATCTCTGACTTGATTTCCCACTTCGGCGACCACGCCGGCAGCTTCGTGGCCCATGATGATGGGCGGGCGGCGGCGTCCGGTGGAGCCGTCCATCCCATGCACGTCGCTGCCACAGATCCCGCACGCCCGCACCCTGACCAAGACCTCATTCCCGGCGATCTGCGGGTCCGGCACATCCTCATAGACCAGGTGATTGTAGTCCACCAGCGTTAGAGCCTTCATGATGTCGTGGACCTTCTCCCTTCCGACCCTGCGTCCCTGGCGAGCCGCAACTAAATTCCAGCTAGTCGCAACGCCGGCGATGGCAAATTGCCGGGAGCCCCGCGTGGCGCCTCCCGGCCGTTGCGCTGCGCATCATCATTTCCCGGGAAGGGGCAGGAAGAGGCCGGAGGCATATTGCTATCTCAGTTACAACATCCGCCGAACACTATACCCCAGAATCTGAGAGAGGGGAAACGCCACCCATGCAGTGGACGCGGAAAATCGGAATCATCTTCCCGCCCGCGTTATTCCCACTATCGAGTGCTCGCGCCGGCACCCATACTGAGCCCCTCGCTCTCTCCGGGCGGGGCAACCATTATGTGCTTGACAAGCAAACTAACTTCACTTATTCTGGTTAATGAGAACAGCCCCTCTTAGACACGCCTTAAGTCTTCTGAACTAAGTCTGGTTATCTCGCACGAGATCTCCCTCACGACAACCACGGAGGTTGTCATTTTCGCTCGCCACCTATCAATGTTTTGCAAGCTGAATAGCATTGAGGCGGTCCGCTGGACGATGGAGAAAGGGATCCACCCTCGCATAGAAAACTGAAAGGTCTCGTGGACCATCTTCTCCTTGCGGCTGAAGGCGAAGCGCGGGTTTGCGGACTTGACCGCGGAAAGGCGTGGCTTGATGTCCAGGTCCCCAGGGGAGAAGCCCCGAGGGGGAGCCGGGACAGGATGGAAACGCTTTTCGCGAAAGGCGGCCGCTCTGTAAGACCCGGCATTTGAGGTTTTGACGAATGGCTTACCCTGGCGAGACGTGCCAGGGGGGCACAACTGGCTCTAGGACTGGCATTCCCTAGGCGGCTCGGGCAGTGTCCCGAGAAACTTTAACCGAAAGTTCAACATAAGGGAGCAGGTCCGTGGGGCCGCCCCAAATGAGAGGAATAGAGGAACATATGGCAACAAAACTTTTTGTAGGTAATCTCCCCCATAGCACGACCGATGCAGTTCTTGGCGAATTTGTAACCAATGCGGGCTTTCAAGTGGCCTCCGCCGTGGTGATTCGCGACAAGATGACAGGGACGCCGCGTGGTTTCGGCTTTGTCGAGCTCGGCGAAGGTGAGGATGTTCAGCGGGCAATCGCTGGCTTGAATGGCCAGTCCCTCGAGGGCCGCCCTTTGACCGTCAATGAGGCTCGTCCCCCGCGCACAGATTTCGCCCGCCCCCGCGGTGGTGGAGGCGGCCGGGACAACTTCAGCCGTCGTCGAGATTACTAGGGTTAGGAAGTTTCACGTCGGCGGATCGATGGGTTTCGGAAAAATCGATTATCGCCCGATGGGTCGCCGGGCCGCAGGCGGAAAGACTCTTGGCGTGGCCGTGCCGGGTTGCTCGCATCCCTCCCGGCGTGCCTGATAAGAAGGGACGAGGAGCCAATCGGTTATTGGCAAATGCTCTTCCTGTGTTCCTTCTCAGTGTCTTCCCGGAATGACATGGCCGGGCGCGGGGGCAACTCCGCCAAGTGGCAAAACCTCGCAAGTACGGGGGCATAGCTTCACTTTGCTTCCAACTCCGGGGGGATGAAAGCAGGGGCATTTTCCCGCGGCCCAAGATAGTAAAGCTGCGGCGGCGCAATGCACGCACGTAGTGGCAAGGGACGACTAGGCGTACTCGCACCGGTCCGTCCCGGCGGTGGCAGGATCGTCCGATATTGACATCGGATCTAAGTGGGGCCCCATGGGCAAGTTTGGCAGCATGAGGGAGGTCGATAATGGAACTTCCACAAGGCGTCGATAGCAAATTTCGATATATCCTGGTGGCAGCTAAGCGCGCCCACCAATTGTATGGCGGGGCCAAACCGCGCGTTCAAGGCGGAACTCAAAAAGTAATTGTAGTTGCCCAACGCGAGGTTTGTTCGGGGCTCGTACCCTTTGTGACCTTTGATGGCAATGGGGACAGCCTCGAAAAGGCCGTGAAGTGGAAGGCAGCATAGACTGGCTCCACGTCACACGCCGAGGAGGTCCTCACCCAGCTACCCCAGCGGACGCGTGCCCTACATGCGGACGCGCAGGGGCTGGCTGCCGAGAATCACTTCCGCAAATAGTCATCCGTCCCATCCAGCCAATCGTGGCGGATGGGGCTGAACACATCAATTCCGATGGTATCTTTCATGGCCTGAGCGCTGTGCGGAACATTGGAAGGGATCACCAGCACCTCGCCGGCATGCACCACAACTTCCCGCCCTTCCATTGCAAACTTCAGTTCGCCTTGCAAAACCACGCTGATCTGCTCGCTTTCGTGGTGGTGGAGCGGCACCACGCAACCCTTGGAAATCCCGAGCTGCGCCACCATGGCCTTTTCCCCGCTGACTACCTTCCTCCAAAGCTTGTCGTTCAAGACCTCTTTCCTGACATTCTCCCACGCCCATAGCTGCATGGCATGCCCCCTATAATTTGGAAGTCCGAGGTCCGGATCCTGTAATTTGGACCTCAAGCCGATTTGTATCGTACACGTATCGGGTTGAATTTCGCGATAAAATGGGGGAGGCTGATTTAATATCGGAATTTAAGTTTTGATGCCTCGTGCCGGCGCGCCGGACTTCGGACTTTCGTTTATGCTTTCTATTGCCACCCGCCATTTGTCGCTCGCCACGGTATTCCTAGACCTCGTCGATTACCTCGCGCTCTTCTATCTGGTTCTGCTTCTCTGGATTCCCTTTTTCTGGCTTGTGTTTCATCCCGCCATTCGCTTTTGGCGGCGCCTGGGCAAACGCGCGTTTGGTGTAGTGCTGCCCGTATGGCTGATTTTCGCGGTGGGGATCATTTTCTCAAGTCATGAGATCTTCGCGCGGCGGCTGGAGCGCAATGCCCTGACCTGGGCCGTGGGTGGCACTCTTTTCCTCGTGGCAACGTGGCTCGAGGTGCAAACGCGACACACCTTCGGTTGGCGCCGCCTGGGGGGCCTGACGGAACTCAATCCCCACGACCGCCTGTGCGGAGTGGTTCGCACAGGGGTTTACGCCCGCGTACGCCATCCGCGTTACTTGCTTTACATGCTGATGATCCTGAGCATGGCTTTCCTGACCGGGGCGCGCGCAATTTTTTTGCTGGCATTTTTTAACATCCTGATGTATCAAATCCTCGCACCACTTGAGGAGCGCAAACTACTGGACCAATACGGGCCACAGTACGAGGATTATCGGCGTTTGGTCCCGCGCTTCTTGCCTCGCCTCGGGCGCACGCCCGAAGCCCGGATTCCGTCCTGAACCGGAGGGTTCCATGTCTAAGCCTTCTTTCGTCTTCCTTTTGGTCGCCGCAGGAATGGTGACTCTGCCTCTTTGGGCCCAGCAGCCCTGCCCCACCTTCACCGTTGGCATTGGCACCGATGAAGACCAGTTGATGCTGGCCATCAACGGCGCCGACAACCCGCAGGACCAGCTCGCGGCCCTTGACAAATATGCGGCGCAGCACGCGGACTCCAGGTACATGTCTTGCGTGAACGAATACTACGCGAGCGTTTACTTGAAGTTGAATAACTTCGACAAATCCATCGAATTTGGGGAAAAGGATCTGGCCACGAATTACCAGGACCTGAACCTGTTTCTCAACCTAATGCGCGCCTATGCCGCCAGCACCAAGGTGAGCGACACGGTCTTCGATGTCATCAACAAGGCCCCGGACCAGATCAAGGCGGAACTCGGCTCCCCCGCCCGGCCCAACGGTGCCAGCGCGGAGGAGTGGGCAAAGATTCAGAAAGATGCCGCGGCCCAGAGCAAGGACTGTCACGACCTGGCCGTGTGGGCATTCTTCCAACTTGTGCCGCGCGTCACCGATCCGGCGAAACGAATTCAGGTGCTCGACAATTTTCTCAAAACCTATCCCGACGCCGAAAAAGATAACGCGACGCTGGTGAACAACGCCTATTTCATGGCGTATCAGACGCAGGGGAATCTGCCCAAGGCCGTGGAGTACGGCGACAAGGTGATCGCCACCGACCCCAACAATGTGGTGGTGCTCAACACCATGGGCCTGATTTATGCGTTCTACCTGACTCCCCCTACTCCTGATAAGGCCGCCGACTATGCGCAAAAAGCCCTGACCGCTGCCCAGGGCCTCAAGAAACCCGAGGGTGTCGACGATGCGGCGTTTAAGAAGGAGCAGGACAACCAACTGGGCATCGCCCACCTAGTGCTGGGGAACGCCGCCTTTTTGAACGCGCAAAAGACCAGGAAGTTCGCGCCGGCGATTGAGGAATTCAAGGCCGCCGCGAGTCTCCTGGAAGGCAATCCGGCGCTTCAGGGCCAGGCCCTGTACTACTTGGCCTACGCATACGAAAGTGCGGCACCCGCCAATCACCGCGCGGCCCTGGAGGCTTTGAACAAGGCCGTGACTTTGCCGGGACCTCTCCAAGGGCCGGCGCGCGACCTGCTCGCCAAGGTAAAGACGGTAGCAAAGTAGCCACGGCTTTCGGGAACGCTTGAACAGAAGTCAGGGGGAGAGACGCGAAGGGTCAGCACGAGCTGGCGCCGTACAATTCCCGATCCTTTCGCGTGCTTACCGCGTGCTCGGAAGGTCCGCGCCAGGGTCACTGGACTTTCGCGGGCGCAACCACATACACATATTCCAGAAGCTCGCCTCCCGTGTTGGCAACATTGTGCCGTGTCCCCGGGGGGATATAGGCGAGCGCCGGCGCAGTGAAGGCGAGCGGGGGCTGGCCTTCAATGCGCGCCTCGCCGCGGCCGTGAATCACCACCAGCGATTCCTCGTTTTTGCCCGTGGTGTGCCAGCCCACGGTTTCGCCGGGTTTCAGCCGGACGAACCCACCACGCATTCCCGTCGTTTGCGGCATCCCGCGCAGCAGGGGACAGTCTCCACCCGCGCAATCGAGCGGCATAAGCAACGGCTGGGGCTGCGGCCCTTGGGAGGGTAGGGGCGCCAAAGCAACATTGAGTATCACCAGAATGGCTCGGAAAACAGTGGGCGTGATTCGCTTCATAACATCTCCTGGGTGATTTGGCCTTCCGGTTAAACGTGGCGTTGGGGCATTCTTCCGCAAGCTCTAAAGCCCCGTCCTTCCGCCCGGCTAAGAAAGTGTCGGTAATTCCTGCAACTTGGCACCAGCGTTTAGGCAGCTTCCTCAGATCCGATTCCTCCCGCCGCATTCGCGCCCGGCATCCGATAATCCGCCCACACATCGTAGCGGTGATCGAGGACGTTGTCGACCGCTACGAAAGGGCGGGGGAGTTTTCCCCGGCCCCGTGCACCTGCACTTCGGGGGATCCTCCCTCCCAAGGGGGCTGCCGGCCCGCGAGCGCGGCGGATTGCTGAAACCAGTGGCGCTGTCTAACACCCTCTGGCTGGCCGCCCGGCGCACAACCTCTGTTTGACAATCCCTCTGGTGCACTCCAGAATGAAGGGTCAGGGCATTTCTAAGAATTCCACGGAGACCATGCATGAGCACCTCAATTAGCCCGCAAGACGTCTTGAACGCTCTCCGAGCGGTAAAGGACCCCGACTTGGGGCGCGACATCGTCACCCTGGGTTTCATCAAGGATTTGGAAGTTGGCGACAACCGAGTCTCGTTCGCGCTGCAACTGACCACGCCTGCCTGCCCGGTGCGCGACCAACTGGCGGCGCAGGCGCGCGCGGCGGTGGCGGCGTTGGGCGTTAAGGACGTGGAAGTTCGCCTCGTGGCGCAAGCTCCCGCACGCTCCCCCGGCCACGCGCTGATACCCCAGGTGAAGTACACCATCGCCGTAGCGAGCGGCAAGGGCGGGGTGGGGAAATCCACGGTGGCGGCCAACCTGGCGGTGGCGCTCCAGCGCACGGGCGCCAAAGTGGGCTTGATGGACACCGACGTCTACGGGCCCAGCGTGCCCATGCTGATGGGGGGAAGCGAAGCGCCTTACGTCGTGGAGGGTAAAATCGAGCCTCCCGTCGAATACGGCATCAAGATCATGTCCATGGCGTTTTTCCTGCCCAAGGACGAAGCCGTCATCTGGCGCGGACCCATGCTGCACAAGACCATCCAGCAGTTTCTGGGCGACGTGCGCTGGGGAGAACTTGACTACCTCATCATCGATCTGCCGCCGGGCACGGGCGATATCCAGTTGAGCCTCTCCCAGAGCATTCCGCTCACGGGCGCGGTGATTGTCTCTACCCCACAGGATTTGGCGCTGAGCGTGGCGTCAAAAGCCATCGCCATGTTTCAAAAGTTGAACGTGCCGATTCTCGGCGTCGTGGAAAACATGAGCTACTATCTGTGCCCGCAGTGCGGCCACCGCGAGGAAATCTTCGGCCACGGGGGCGCGCGCGAGGCCGCCAAGAAGCTCAACTATGCGTTCCTGGGCGAGATTCCCCTCGACTTGGCGATTCGAGAGCAAAGCGATTCCGGCAAGCCGGTGGCGCTCGACGACTCTACGACTTACGGCAAGGCTTTCCAGCAAGTCGCCGGAGCGCTGGCGGCACAAATCAGTATTGGGAATTTTGGCGCGGCTGAGGATATCAGTATTGAATAGCTTTCAGCGGTCAGCTATCAGTTTTCAGCTCGAGCAGAAGGCATAAAGCAGTAAGCAGAATGCTGAATTCTGAAAGCTGGATTCTGAAAGCTAATTGCTAAGTTAGGACCCTGTGAGCTATCGGCTGTGAGCTGTTAGCCGAAGCCTTAGCTGAGAACTGATAGCTGAACGCTGAGAGCCATAGCTGAACGATGTAAGCCAGATCTTGAATCTTGAATATTGAATCTTGGATTCTGCTTCCCCATGCCCCCCACGCCGACGAAGATCAAACTCGCTGCCGGCAGTAACACTTTGGCCGTTCAATGGTCCGATGGCCACGAGAGCGTCTATCCCTATCGTTATTTGCGCGGCAAATGTCCCTGCGCCACTTGTGATGAAGCGGCACCCGTGGCGGAGCAGGCCGTGGGTGGCCTGCCGATTCTCGGCCAGCAGCCCTTGCACCCGGAGCGCGCCGAGTTGGTGGGCCGCTATGCGCTGCAAATCTACTGGAGCGACGGCCACTCGAGCGGCATTTACGCCTTCCCTTACCTCCGCACCCTTTGCCCTTGCCCGGAGTGCGCGGCTCTTCGCGCAGCGGGGGAATCCCCCGGGTAGTGGGCCAATTTGATGCAGAGGCGGCGGAACCTGTCCCGATCTTATCGGGACGCCGCCATTGGGCGAGGTAAACTCGCCACGATAAAATCCAATTGACCCACGCGAGGTCCACGATTGAAGTCGCACCGTCTTGGGAATAAAATTGATTCCCGCTGAAGGCTCTTAGGGCGCCAACGCATCGACAATTCGGGAGGGTTTTACATGGAGAGCTGGATTTCCCGTTTTCTGCTTGCCTGGGGGGTATTCCTGAACGTGACCCCATGCGTGGCCGGGCCGCCCAATCCCGCGCCGTCACACGCTCTGTTGCTGGTTGCGAATAAAGGTGATCACACACTGGGTATTATCGATCCGGTGTTTGGAGGGCAAATCGCCACCGTGGATGTGGGTGGCATTACCGGCCACGAAGTGGCAGCTTCCCCCGACGGCAAACGCGCCTTCGTTCCCATCTACGGCAATTCCGGCGTGGGCTCGCCCGGCACCGACGGCCGCACCGTGGCGGTGATTGACCTTGCCACGCACAAACTGCTGGATACGATCAACCTGGGAAAGCCGCTGCGCCCGCACTGCGCCGTTTTTGGGCCCGAAAATGGCCTGCTTTACGTCACCACCGAGCTCGGCAACTCCGTCACCATCATCGATCCTGTCAGCCTGCGAGTTTTGGGTTCAGTGCCCACGGGCCAGCCGGAATCCCATATGCTGGCCATCACCCACGACGGCAGGCGCGGTTACACGTCAAACGTACACGTGGGCACCCTCAGTGTGCTGGATCTCGATGCGCGCGAGACTCTCACGGTAATCCCCATCTCGCGGCATGCCCAACGCATTGCGCTTTCTATTGACGACCGCTGGGTGTTCACCGCTGACCAGACCCAGCCGCAGCTCGCCGTCATCGACACCGCTACCAACGAGGTGACGAATTGGATTCCTCTGGAGGGGCTCGCCTACGGCACGGCGGCCACGCTGGATGGCAAATGGCTGCTCGTCACGCTGCCGGACCTCGGCAAGGTGGCCGTGGTGGACCTCAGCTCCATGCGTGTGGTGCGCTCAGTGAACGTACCCAAGGCGCCGCAGGAAGTCCTGGTGCGGCCGGACAATCGGGTGGCCTATGTCTCCTGCGATGCGAGCAAGAAGGTGGCGGCGATCAATTTGCAAACTTGGAATGTAGATCAACTGATTGATGCCGGCCGGGGCGCGGATGGACTAGCGTGGGCCCAAGCACATTGATTCATTAAATCATCGGGTTATTTACAGATCGGGTCATCTGGCCATCGGGTCATCGGGTCATTTTAGGACTCTCCGTGGTCCGTCGTCAGTGGCCCAGACTTTCGGTCTCCGGGCATTGCTTGCAACGGACCACGGACAGTCCTTGGATGACCCGATGAACCAATGACCCAATGAACCGGTTCCTAGACGATCTCGACCTGGCAGTGCTTCACCAGGCTTTTGAATTTGAGGGCATCAGCATCGGAGCCCACAATCGCCCCGAAGTGCATGGGTACGGCGATCTTGGGATGGATGGCCAAGGCTGCTTCCACGGCTTCTTCCGGCGTCATCACATAAGTTCCCGAAACCGGCAACAAAGCGATGTCGCAGGCGACATCGTTCATCTCCGGGATGAAGTCCGTGTCACCGGCGAAATACACGCGGGTGCCGTCCATGGTGATCACAAAACCCAAGCGCTTTTCTTCCTTGGGATGAAAAGCCTTCCCCGGCTCGCGAAACTTGTTCACGTTGTAAGCAGGGACGGCTTCGATCTCCACCTTGCCGACGGAATACTTTCCTCCGGGATCGAGGAAGCGGATCTCTTTCACCTGCACACCTTTCAACCCCTCCTTGCAAAGCGGGCTGGCAACGATGGTGGTGCCGGGAAAAATCACCTTGTTCAGATCCTCGAGGTTGAGGTGGTCGAAATGCTCGTGGCTGATCAAGACGATGTCGGCTTCATCACGGCCGGTCACTTTGAAAGGGTCGGTGTAGATGACTTTCGATCCCTTGATTTTGAAGGTGTCATGAGCGATGCGAGTAAACTCGAGATTCAGAAGTTTCATCATGCCCCTCCTTGTTGGTGTGTTGTGGCGCGCCCATGTTCATCGCGGCACGCCCCTCTAGAATAGCACCAGCGAGGGGATTTATGCGAAGCCTTCCAAGCTCTTTGCAAACTGTGCTAGAATGGTTGCTGCTTGCGAGTCAGATGGGCCGTTAGCTCAATTGGCAGAGCAACTGACTCTTAATCAGTAGGTTGGGGGTTCGATTCCCTCACGGCTCACCAGTTTCTCGCTTCTTTCGGGCGCACGTTAGCTATCAGCGTTGCGAGCCATCGCTTGTCATCTTTCCTCCTGCTTCAGAGTTCAGAAACATGGACTATTGATGCTGACGAGCATGTGAAGATTCGTGAGCGGTATTCAAAATGGAAATGTGGGTTCACACCTTATTGCCCCATTCTCTCGATTCCACAGGTGCTGGGGTCTCCTGACTGCTTCATGGGTCGGGCTGGACTGGACATTTGAAAGACGTTCCGCGGGTTGCCTTGATTCGGTCCTTTTGTCTGTTACATGGCTAGCCGATGGGGGAGCGAGCAGCTTAGCCTGCACCCCCTCAAGCCTGCCGGATTAATCCCAAAATGACATTGTGTCACTTTTTTCTTGACATAGCCCTTACCGACGCGTAGCATTCAACCTCGGGCTACCCATTTCCCAATTGAATATGCGACGAGGGCACTGCCATGGCATGGGCTCAGGGTCGGGAGTATGTATCTTGCTACAGGGGAAGGCGCTGGTCGATTCGGCGCTTGGTGGCTTTCTCTTCTCGGGCTTGCTTAACGGATTTATCGGCTCGCCGGCCTGCCGAGCGGCAGTGTTCGCGCCGGCGGCTCACCCCAAGAGACAATCGCCATGAGACGCAACCCAGCCAGGGGAAGCGCGGGCGGATGCTGGCGTTTCTTGCCCGAACCCTTCAGAAGTCCTGTCAATCGAAAGGAGCACGCTCAATGTCAATAAACCATGAGACCACGAATAACACGTTTCGGCGCGCGAGCCGGAGCCCGCGTGGGGAGAGATTCCCCGTCGCAGCCACCTTGCTGCTGTGCGTTGGCCTTTTAGTGGGCATCCCCCATGCCGCTTATGCCGACTCGATGAGCAGCAGCAGCATTTCCTTCAGCAACCTGCAAATTGACCCCGCGAGTGGGTCCGTTGCCTATGGCACATGGACTTCGCAACCTTATAGCGAGGCAGATAACAGCCTGGGGGAAATTGACTTTGGGACGACCTCGGCAGGGGTCACCTTTGCCAGCGCTTCCGGGAACGCGTCAGCGTCGCTCCTCACCGGCACCGCCACCGGCAATTCCAACATTGTGGGAACCACGGCGTCTGCAGAGACCACCGGCCAGGGAATCCTCACCAACACATTTATGATCACAGGCGGCACAGGCTCGGTGAATGTCACCTTTTCCACCGATCTTAGCGGCGACGTGCAGGCCGCCAACGACGCGGAGGGTGTGCTGGCAACCGCCGAGGCCGCTTTCAATCTGAATGTGAATGGGAATCCGGAACTGTTTTTCGATTCTCCCATTTCGGTGGGTTCCAGCGCCTTTCTTAACTCCCCGTTTTGTTATGGGACCGGGGGGTGCAGTCAGGCGGCACTTAGCAACACCGTGTCTCTGAATTACAACACCCCTTACACGATTTATGTCCAGGCTGATGCCGAAACCTCGGCCTACAACATTACCCCGGAACCTTCAGTGGCAGACTTATCGTTGGTCGCCCTGTTGGGAATCACGGCTTACGCTATGGGGGGCAGACGGCGTTGGACCCTGGGCCAGCGCGGTTTGGACTAGCAGGCTGACGTAGAAGTTGCCGCGGCGCCCTTTGAAGCGCCGGCATCTTGCCGGATTTTCTTGCTGAAAGCTGATGGCTGAAGACTGATGGCTCATCGAAGCATGGGCTCGGCCTAAACAGTGGCGGATAGACCCCCTCACCCCCGACCCCTCTCCCCCAAGGGGGCGAGGGGAGTTGGTGGCATCACTAAATCACTAAACTCTCCCCTCGCCCCCTTGGGGGAGAGGGGTCGGGGGTGAGGGGGTGCAGTCGCCACAATTTGCAGTTCTCAATAGGAGGAGGATACGAAGATGACAAAGAAGACTCGCGGCTTCCAATCCCTTTTTGGCGTGGGCGTAGCCCTTTCGCTGTTGCTGTTGCCCAGTCTCACTCGGGCAAAAGACATCGGCGCCGATCCGCCTCCGTGTTCGACAGGCTCATCCTGCCAAAAATGCACCCCCAAGGCGCCAACTTGCGGGGGAGCCTTCGCCGGTGTTTCCATCAGCTATTCCAACGGCAACTTATCAGTCCCCTCGGGCCCGGTAGTTTCCACCCTGAAAAGCGCGTACGGGCCGGCGATCAATCTTTCCCTGACTTACAACTCCTATAATGCTGATGGCTCCAGGGCGCAGGTTGACACCGCCATGGGTTACGGCTGGACGCATTCCTACAACATTTTTCTCTTCAACCAGCTTGGCAACATGTTCCGCATGGACGGCACGGGCCGGGTCACCAAATACCAGTATCAAGGTGGAGGAATGTTCTCTTCCGCCCCCGGCTATTTCGAAACCCTAACCAATAATATGGACGGCACCTTCACCATCAGGCAGAAGGATGCCACGACCTATCTTTTCGCTGAGGTTGCCAACACGCTCTTTCAGGTCTTCGGACCCGTCTACCGCCTGCAAAAGATCACGGACCGGAATAACAACGTGACCACCGTGACTTATGATTCCAGCGGCGACCTGACGCAAGTCACTGACACCTATGGCCGCGCCATAACGTTTACTTACAACAGCTCGCACCATCTGGAGATGATCACCGATCCCTTGGGGCGCACCACCACCTTCACTTACGATTCAACGGGCCACAGATTGACCCAGATTGACGATCCCAACGGAATGGTAACTCAGTATACTTACAACGCGCTCTCGCAATTGACGAAATCGGTCGACAGGGATGGCCGGGTTTTCACCTACAGTTACAACAGCTCATTGGAACCCACGGGCATCACCGATGGGGGGGGCCACAAAGTCTTTAGCCTGGCGAATCCCAGCAACTGGTCGACCAACAGCACCAGCCTGGCCGAGTATCAGACCCGCGTTTACACCCCTTCCACCACCAGCAATACCGATGGTCTGGGCAACGTCTGGCAGTACACCTACGACGCCAACGGCTATGTGGACACCGCCGTGGCCCCGGACAGTACAACGACCAGCTACACCTATGATCCGGCCACGTTGCAGCCCGCTACCATAACGGACGCCAACGGCAACGTGACCACCTACATGTACGACTCCCAGGGCAATCGCATCGAGCGCAAGGATGCGCTGGGCTTTGTGACCACCTACACCTACGAGCCCACGTTCAACCAGATGACCAGCATGACCGACCCCAACGGGCGGACCACCATTTATACCATCGACCCGGCCACGGGCAATCTCCTCCAAACCACCGACCCGCTCGGCAACGTCGAAACCTGGACTTATGACTCGCATGGCAACGTCCTGACCCACACGGACAAGGACGGCCACACCACCACCTACACTTACGACGGCAACGGCAATCTGGCCACCACCACCGATCCCTTGGGGTACGTCACCACCACCAGTTACGACGCTGACGGCAACCTGCTCTCCCGCACCGACCCGAACAGCCACACCACCTCATACACCTACGATGGCCTCAACCGCGTGCTTACGGTCACCGACCCACTGGGGAACGTAACCACGAACGTGTATGACGGGGAGGGTGACCTGGTGCAGGTGACCGACCGCGATGGTCACGTCACCCAATATCAGTACGACACGCGCGACCGCCTCATCACGGTCACCGACGCGCTCGGCCACAAAAGCACCACCACATACGACACCAACAACAATGTAATAACGACCACGGACCAGAACAGCCACACGACGAGATACTTCTATGACGTCCGAAACCGCATGATCAAGGTTGAGGATGCGCTGAGCGACACCAACACCACGACCTATGACCCGGTGGGCAATGTGCTTTCGCAGACGGACGCCGACGGCCACACCACCACTTATACCTATGACGCGCTCAATCGCCAGGTCTCCAGCACCGACGCCGTGGGCAGCGTCACCACCACGATCTATGATGTGACCGGTCCCAACACGGGTCCCTGCCTGAACGTCTGCACCGGCCCCACCCTGGGCTCCAGCCGCCCCAGCGAGATTATCGACGGTGATGGCAATGCCAGTCTGCACATCGGCACCACTTACTACCACTATGACGGCCTCGACCGCCGCATCCAGGTGGTTCGAAAGCAGCTCAACAACGCCAACGACGAGCCTCCCGATCCCAACGATGCCGTGACTTATACCACCTACGACGCGGTGGGCAACGTGCTGGCGGTGACGGAGCCCGATGGCAACACCACCACGACGGTCTACGATGCGGACAACCGCCGAATCCAGATGACCGACGCGGCGGGTGACGTGACCACCTGGACCTACGATGGGGTGGGCAACGTCATCTCCTCCACCGCGCCTACGACCAACGTCACCACAACCCATTATGATGCCGACGACCGGGTGATCCAGGTAACGGACGGCGGCGGCACGGTGGTCACCTACACTTACGACGCCATCGGCAACGTGCTTAGCAGCACCGACGGCAACGGCAATACCACCACCAACGCCTACGACGCTATTTATCGCATCACCGAGGTCACCGACCCGCTCGGCCTGAACACAACTTATACCTACGATCCCACCGGCAACCTGCTGACCTCCACCGATCGCAATGGCAATGTGACCACCTATGGTTATGATGCGATCAACCGGTGCATTACCGTCAAGGATGCGCTGAGCCACACGACGAAGTATCAGTACGACGCGGTGGGCAATCAGGTGGAGCTTACTGACGCCAACGGCCACATCACCACTTATGCGTATGATGGGGTCAATCGGCTGATCACGGAATCCTACGCCGATGGACACGCGCGGACCTACACTTACGACTATGTGGGCAACCTGACCACGCGCACCGACCAGAACGGCGTCACCACCACCTACGACTATAGCGACCTTTATTTCCTGACTTCGCGCGTCTATCCCAGCTCCACTGACACCTTTACCTACGACTTGTCAGGCCGGTTGCTCTCGGGCACGCGTGGCGGATGGACCGACACCTTTACTTATGACGGCGCTGACCGCGTGCTCACCAGCGGGCAGGGCGGCGAGACGGTGGACTACAGCTACATCATCCCGGCCCCCACCACCCGCACCATTACCTACCCGGGCGGAAGGGTCGTTACCGAAACCCTGGACATTCGCAGCCGCCTTGAGCAGATCGATGACGCATCCTCGCCGCCGCCGATCGCGACGTACACCTATGATGCCGGCGACCGTGTTCTCATGCGCAACTACCGCAACGGCATCTCCGCCACCTATACCTACAACAACGACGACTGGCTCACCAACGTGACCCACAGTGCCATTGCCGGCTTCACCTACGCTTACGACAATGAAGGCAACAAGCTCTACGAACAGAAGCTTAGCGATACCACTCACTCCGAGGCCTACACGTACGACAAGCTCTACCGCCTGATCACTTACAAGGTCGGGACCCTGGTGGGATCGACGGTGCCTTTGCCCTCCACCCAGATCACCTACACGCTTGACCCGGTGGGCAACTGGCCGAAGAAGGTCACCGTTGCTACTCCCGGGCCCACCACGACCACGGAGAATCGCACCCACAATGCCGTCAACGAAATCACGCTCATCAACGGAGCGCCCCTCACCTACGACGACAACGGCAATCTCACTTCCGACACTCTTTACACTTATGCCTATGACGAGGAGAACCGGCTTACCACGGTGACGCGGAAGTCCGATTCCCGCGTCGTGGGGCAGTATGAGTATGATGCGCTCTCGCGCCGCGTGCAGAAGATGGCCAATCCGGCCACTCCCCCGAGTCCGACCACGACCTACTACTTTTACGACGATGCGCGCATCATCGAGGAGCAGAACACCGCTTTCCTGACCCAGGCAACCTACGTCTACGGCAACTACATCGACGAAGTGCTGGAAATGGATCGCCCCGTGGGCACGCCTTACTATTTCCACCAGAACGCCCTCTGGTCGGTGGAGGCGGCCACCAACAGCGCCGGCACGGCGGTTGAATACTACCGTTACGACGCCTATGGTCTCCCCACGGTTCTCAACGGCTCCTTCACCCCTGTTGCCGATAACGCCTGGGGTACGCCCCACAGCGCCATTGGCAACCCCTATCTCTTTACCGGACGCGAGCTCGATGAGGAAACGGGCGCCTATTACTATCGCGCTCGCCAGTATGACGATGCCAAGGGCAGGTTCCTGGAAAGGGATCTATTTGAAGGCGTCGAGGCCGATAATCTCTACGCCTATGTGGCCGATCGGCCCACCTTCTATGTAGACCCCTTGGGCAATGAACCTCCTGACCCCTGCAAGCTCTGGAAGAAGGGTGATGCACGGGCTCTCGGCAGCAGGTGTTCCAACGTCCATTGGCTCGTTGATCTGGAGGACGGCAAACTCCCCGAGAAAGAGGATCTTAAGGATGGAGGCAAAACTGCCTGCGGAGAAGTGTATCAATGCAAAGATGCGCTGGAGAAGGCAACCTGCAACATGACCAGCAGTGCAGTGACCAAGCTTGCCCTCAACTTCTTGTCCAATAACGAGAAGACGCATGCGGATTTCGACAAGGACAAGAACGCCTGGGTTACCAACGAGTGCTGCTGTAATTGTGCGGCTGCGGAAAACGCCGCGCCCGGGGCCGCGCCCGCCGCGCCTATGCCCGATGGTGCTAACCCCGGCGGGGGCGGGAACGGCGGAGGCGACAAAGGCGGTGGACAGAATGGTGGAGGTAAGCAAGGGGGAGGTAACCCCGGCGGAGGGAATGGCGGAGGTAAACAGGGAGGGAACGGAGGAGGTAAACCCCCGCAGAAACCTCCGCAAGGGGGAGTCGCGCCAAAGAAGCCGGCGCCTAAGCCTCCCATAAAACCGAAAGCGCCGACTCCCGTCCTTCCCCATCCAAAGAAGAAGTAATCGCGCGGTTCCGGCAACTGTGGATGTGGAGGGACAGTGCGGCGTCAGTAAGGGTGAAGGGGTTGCGGAACTGCAAATTGTGGTGACAAAACCCCCTCACCCCCAACCCCTCTCCCCCAAGGGGGCGAGGGGAGAGTTGATTGATATAGTGATGTGACCAACTCCCCTCGCCCCCTTGGGGGCGAGGGGTCGGGGGTGAGGGGGTCTCCGTCACTCAATCTTGCCGCAATCAGCAAGTGCGTTTGGTCACCCACCTCTCATTCGTAGCGCAGCGCCACCATCGGGTCCACGCGCATGGCCCGGCGCACGGGAATGAACGAGGCGAACAGGGCCACGGCGCAGAGCAGGATGGCGACGCTGGAAAACGTCAGCGCATCGGTGCTGGTGACGCCCAGCAACATGCTTCCCAGAAAGCGCGTCAGCGCGAACGAGGCCGCCAATCCCAGGGCCACGCCGAGAAGCGTCAAGCGCACCCCGTGGCCGAGCACCAACCGCAGGATGTCACCTTTGCTCGCACCCAGCGCCATGCGGACCCCGATTTCACGTGTACGCTGCCGCGTGGTGTAGGCGGTGACGCCGTAAATTCCCACCGCGGCCAGAACCAGCGCCAGCAACCCGAATGCGCCCACAAAGGTTCCAGCAATCCGCTGACCGATGCTGACAGCTTGCGCGCGCAATTCCAGCGTGGTCACATCAAAGACCACCAGGTCGGAATTGAGAGTGTAGATGGCACTCTCGACCGTCTTGCCGGCCGCCAGCGGATCACCCGCCGTCCGCGCCATGATGATCATCGCCGACCCATCCGGATGGGCGATACGGTCAACCTGGTAGTGGGGCAAATACACCACGGGCGTGGGCTTTTCATTCAGGCTGTTCACTTTGCTGTCGCGCGCCACACCCACTACCGTGTACCAATCGTGCATCAAGTCGGAGTTAAGTTGCTTGCCCACTGCCTCCTGATTCGGCCAGTAACGCTTCACAAAAGCTTCGCTGACGATTGCCACGCGCTGCGAACTCATCGTGTCCTGGAGCGTGAAGTCGCGTCCCTTGAGCAACGGAATCTCCAGGGTTTGGAAGTAATTCGGCGTGGTCATGACCACCTGAGTCTCCATCGATTCGTTGGCCTGCGGTACGTAGCCCTGCGGCTTCACGGCCGTCGAGCCTCCGCCGAGTCCCAGCGGTACGCGGGAAGTGAGCGCCACCGATTGCATGCCCGGCAGGGCTTCCAGTTTCGCTGCCAGCTCGCGGTCGAAGGCCGCGCCTTTCTCCTCCGAATATCCCGCCGTAAACAGATCGTAGGAAAGCATCAGGACGTGGTGCGAATTGAATCCCGGATTGATCTCCTGCGCGCTGCGGAAGCTGCGGATAAACAGTCCCGCGCAAATCAGCAGCAGGAGGGAAAGGGAAATCTGCGCCACCACCAGCCCGCTCGCGAGGCGCGCCTTTTTGAGCCCACCCAAGGCGCTGCCCGTTTCCTCCTTCAACACCGCCGCGGGCACGTCGCGGGAAGACCGCAGAGCCGGCAAAATTCCGAAAATCACCCCGGTCAGCAGCGAGATTACCATCGTCGCCAGCAGCACCGTGCGGTCCACGCGAATCCCCAGCGATATGGGAAAATCCGTGGGCGGCAGGAACTTCATGAATGTTCCCGCCGTCCAGAAAGTGATCAATAAGGCGAACCCGCCGCCCGCCATCGCCAGCACCAGGCTTTCCACCAGCAGTTGGCGCACCAGCCGCCACCGGCTCGCACCCAGCGACATGCGAATGGCCAGCTCGCGCCGCCGCGCCACCGACCGCACCAGCAGCAGGTTGGCAACGTTCGCGCACGCCAGCAGCAGCACCAGGCCGGCGATGGTCATGAGCATGGGGAGCAGCAATGAGAGGAATTGGTTGGCGCCAAACGGGCTGCGCCAAAGCTGAAACGCCGTCACGCTGTCGTGCCCACGGTGTTCCTCGGGATAATTCTTCACCTCGCGCTGCAAGCGCACCGTCATTTCCTCTTGCGCCTGCTTCGGCTGCACCCCGGGCTTCAACCGTCCGAACACTATCAACCAGAAATAGTGGTGGTCATGAAGCAAGTCGCTGCGCGGCACCAATTGCTCTTCCATCATGACGGGAACCCAAAGATCCGATCGCAGCCCCGTCTGGTTTCCCTGAAACACCGGCGGCGTTACCCCCACAATCGTGAAGGGGTGCTGGTTGATTTCGAGCGTCTGCCCCAGCACGCCGGGGTTGGCGCCGAAGTGCGTCTGCCACAGGCGGTAGCTGATTACCGCCACGGGCGCGCCTCCCGGCTTCTCGTCCTCCTCGGGCAGAAATCCGCGCCCCAGAATCGGCCGCACGCCGAGCACGTCAAAATAATTCGCCGATGCCACCGCGCCCCAAATGCGCTCCGGCTTGCCCTTGCCCGTAAGGCTCATGGCATAGGGATTGCACCCGCTGAGACCGACGAAACTCTGCTGGCCATCGCGAATCGCCTCGAAATCAGGGTAGCTGAATGGAAAGGGGTTGGTGGCGTCCCGGCTGAGCGACAGCGACACCACCTCGCTCGGGTTGGCCAGCCCCGGAATCGGATTCAGCAATGTGGCGTTGATCCAACTGAAGATGGTGGTGTTCGCGCCGATCCCCAGCGCGAGGGTGAGCACCGCCAGTGCCGTGAAGCCGGGGTTTTTCGCCAACATGCGCAGGCCGAATTTCAGATCTTGAACAAATGTATTCATTCGTATCCTCACTGTCGAGCTCTAGACTCGAAGCCATCAGCCATCAACTTCCAGCCATCAGCTATCAGCGTTCACCTTTCATCTACCGCACCAACCACGCCGCCCTGCGGGCACCCCTCCTTAACTAAGGAGGGGAGTTCTGCGGTGGCAAAGGCACTCCTGCCTGTGCCCCATGCTTCTGCCGGCGCACAGGCAAGAGTGCCTGCGCCACTGACCACTAACCACTGTTCACTATCCACTGCCTTACTCATACCTCAACGCCACCACGGGATCGACCTTAGACACGCGGCGGGCGGGGAGGTAGCAGGCGAGCGAAGCGATCAGCGTCACAGCGCCGGCGCTTGCGGCCAGGCAAATGGGGTCATACGGCTTTACCCCATAAATCGCCCCCGCGGCCAGGAAGCCGGCTGCCACCGCGGCAAACACACCCACCAGCACACCGATCAAAGCCAGCTTAAGCCCCCGGACAACGAAGAGCCCCTCGACTTGGAGGTGCCCCGCGCCCAAGGCCAGACGAATTCCGATTTCCCGCGTGCGGCTGCGCACGACGTAGGCAACCACTCCGTACAGACCCATGGCGGCCAGGAGGACGCCGAGCAGGCTCAACAGGCCAATCAGCCGGGATTCCACCAGCAAGTCCAAGGTATCCAGGTCCAGCAGACTCTTCATGGTGTCCACGCCCCCAATGACTACGGATGGGCTATAGCTGTGTATTTCCCTCCGCAGCAGCGGGATCACCGCATCGGGGTTTCCCGCGCATTCCACAATCACCGCTCCCCCTCCGGCGGGACTTTGCGCAAAGGGAAGATACATATAAGGCTGGGGCGGCTCGAGGATATGGATGATTTTGGCATCTTCCGCAATCCCGACAATCAGGGTGTCGTGTTTTTCGATCTTGATGAATTTGCCCAGCGCATTCTCATGTGGCCAGAAGCGCCGCGCCATGGTCAGACTGACGATCGCCACCTTCGGCGCGTCGGGACCGTCCGCGGAGGTGAAGTCGCGCCCCTGGAGAATATGTGTTCCCACGGTGGGGAAATAGTTGGGGCCCACCGCGTTCAGGTGTATGGGAATGCTCGATTGTCCTTCTGGTAGCTCAAAGCCGGGAATCGAGGCCTGCGCACTCATTCCTCCTCCCGAACCGCTCAACAAGATGCGAAATGCGTAGGTGGCGCGTTTGATTCCCGGAAGCTTGGCCACCCGCTCCACGAGATCGGGTAAGAGCTCCCCGGGGGGCATTCCTCGCAAAGCAAACACATTGATCACGGCCAGTTGCTTGTGGGTGTCAAATCCCACGGGCAGATTCCGGACGTAGAAGAGACTGCGGAGGAAAAGGAGCGACAGCGTCATCACCACCACGGAGAGAGCCATCTGTCCCAGCACCAAGAGATTCCGCGCGGTCACTCGGCGGCTGCCGCGCAGGATGACCATCTCTTTGCCTTTCAACACGCTTCCCAGGCCTACCTTCCAGGCGTGGAAAGCGGGGGTGAGGGTAAACATGAGGGTGGCGAAAAGCGCAATGCCGGCGGTAAAGGCAACCTCGCGAAGGTCAACGCGCAGGTCCGGCCCCAGGAACGAGTAAGTGGCCGGCATCAGCGCTCTTTGCACCTTCACCAGCCAGAGCGTAAGGGTTAATGCCAGGGCCCCGCCCAGGGCGGAAAGCACCAGCCCTTCAGTGAGGAGTTGCCGCGTGATCTGCCAGCGCCCGGCCCCCAAAGCGACGCGGATGGCCAGTTCCTGCCGGCGCGATTCGGCTCGGGCCAGCAACAAACCGGCAAGATTGGCGCAGGCGATCAAAAGGACGAGGCCGGGCAGCGCCATCGAAATCAATCCGATCACCCAGGTTTTGCCCTCACTATTGGTTACGGGAACGAGCTGGAAAGTTCGGCCCCGGTTGGTGTCGGGGTAGGCGCTGGCCAGACGACGCCCGAAGCCCTCGAGCTCGGCGGAAGCTTGCTCGAGTGTCACCCCATCTTTCAAGCGGGCCACGGACTCGAACCAACGGGCGTCCCGTTTTTCGGAAAGCGCCGCCTTGGGATCAACGGCGTCAGCGGTCAGAATCCATATATCGGTGGGAACGAACTGGCCAGCCATTCCCTGGAAATAAGGCGGGGTGACCCCAATTACCGTCGCAGTGTTCCCCGTCAATTTGATTTCCTTACCGATGATTGCCGGGTCGCCTCCCAAACGGCCTCGCCAAAGCCGGTAGCTGATCACCACGCCGTCACGGGACTGAGGCTTGTTGTCCACCTCACGCGAGAAGACGCGCCCCCGTAAAGGCCGAACGCCCAAGACAGTGAAGTAGTCGGGTGCAACCTCGTCGACAAGAACCATAGCGGACTCATCGAGGGAATTGAGGAAGCGACCTTCGCGGTCATAAATCGTTACACCCGAGAAGGATTTCGCCTGCTGGCGTATGTCCTCATAATCGAGATAGGACAATTCCACCTCACCCCACTGAGGACTCTTGGTGTTGACAACCACGAGGCGGCCCGGGTTAGCCACCGGGAGGGGGCGCAAGAGCATGGTATCAACTAAGGTGAAAATCGCGGTGTTGGCCCCGATGCCCAGCGCCAGCGTCAGCACCGCTACGGCCGTAAAGCCGGGATTCTTGGCCAGCATCCGCAAGCCGTACTTCAGGTCTTGGAACAATGGACTCATTCGTATCCTCCGTGTTGACCCATTCGCTATCAGCTATCAGCAGTCCGCTATCAGCTTTCAGCCACGCACCAACCACCCCGCCCCGCGGGCACCCCTCCTTAACTAAGGAGGGGAGTTTTGCCGTGGCACAGGCACTCCTGCCTGTGGCCCAAGGTTCTGCCTGGCGCACAGGCAAGAGTGCCTGTGCCACTGACCACTAGCCACCTAACCACTGCCTTACTCATACCGCAGCGCTACCATGGGATCGACCTTCGTGGCGCGGCGCGCGGGAAGATACGCCGCGAGGGCGCCTGTCAGCCCAATCAGGCAACACGCGGTGGCCAGAACGACGGGGTCGAGCGGGTTGACACCGTAGAGCATGCGCCGTAAAAGTTGGCCCCCGGCTAAGGCGCCGGCCAACCCCAGCCCGAGGCCGATCAGGACCAGCACCAAAGCCTGCTTGAGCACCATAAAGAGCACCGTGGAACGGCTGGCGCCCAATGCGACCCGGACTCCGATCTCGCGCGTCCGTCGCGTTACCGAGTAAGCCACCACGCCATAGAGTCCCACCATGGTCAGCAGCAGTGCGATGCTTGCGAAGCAGCCGAGAAGCAGAGTGTGGAAGCGCGGCTCGGCCACTTGGGTGGAGAGCAGATCATCCATGGTCCTAACCTGATAAACCGGAACCAGCGGGTCAAGCGCCGCCATCTGCCCGCGAATGGCGGATTCCAGAGTGCGCGGCGGGACGGCGGTGCGCAGCATCACCACCGGCGGCTGCCAGGCAAGCTGCCTGTAGGGGAAGTAGTAGATGGGTTTGGCCTCGGCGTCCAGCGCAAAAAGCTTGGCGGTGCCGACCACCCCCACGATCTCATGCATCGAATCATCCTTCTGGCCTGGGCCGGTGGCGCCGGGCGTGATGCGCTTCCCAATCACCTCTTCGCCCGGAAAGTACTTGTCCGCAAACGCCTTGTTCACCACCAGGACTGGGGGGGCCTTTTCGTCGTCGTGCTCGGTGAAGAAGCGGCCTTCGAGCAGCGGAATGCCCGCGGTCCGGAAGTAGTCCGGCGTGGCGAAGGCCATTGATGCCACCGGACGGCTGGGTTGCGGGGCCGGGCGTTCCTCGATGTCGAACGAGATGGTGGCGTCATCCCCGCCCATAGGCAACGGCCACACGCCCGCCGCCGATTGCACTCCGGGCAGGGCCCGCATCCGTTCCAGCAATTGGTCGCAGAAGGCCACCTCCTGCGCCGGGCTGTACTGGGGCTCAGGCAAGCTGAACCAAAAGGTGAGCACGTGGTCCGGCCTTAGCCCCAGATCGCTCTCTTCCAGATGCAGAAAGCTCGCCATCAACAGGCCCGCTCCACTGACCAGCACCAGGCCCAGCGTGACCTGGGCGATGACCAGCGCGCCGCGTAGCCGATCATGCCGGTCCGTACCGCCCCGCGTCTGCTCTTTCAACGAGCCGGTGAGATCAATCTTCGAGGCTTGGAGCGCCGGCGCCATGCCGAAGAGGAGGCTGGTGAGCAGGGCAACCAGCAGCGAGAAACCGAGCACGCGGCCGTCGATGCTGGCTTGGGCCAAGCGCGGGATGCCCTGCCCTCCCAACGGTAGGAGCAACCGCAAGGCGTATTCCGCCAGGACAACTCCGGCCCCTCCGCCCAGAATGGCCAGCAGCAAGCTTTCGGTGAGAAGTTGCCGCACCACGCGGACGCCGCTGGCCCCCATCGCCGCCCGCACCGCCATTTCGTGCTCGCGCGCCGTGGTGCGCGCCAGCAAGAGGTTGGCAATATTGGCGCAAGCGATCAGCAGCAGCAGGGTCACGGCGCCCAGCAGGATCAGCAAGGGCAGACCCGAGTCGCCGACCAGGGTCTCGAGCGCCGGCCGCACGGAGGCGCCGCGCCGATTGGTGTTGGTGTCGGGGTACTGCTTGGCCAGGGCCTCGGCGATCACGTCCAGATCGGCCCGCGCCCGCTCGATGCTGACGCCGGGCTTGAGGCGGCCCAACGCCCTCAGCAGGTGAGCGCCACGCTCCTCGGTGATGGGCGTATCGCCCGGTGGCGCTACCCGATCCTCGGCGATCGTCGTCCAGAGTTGGATATTCGGTTTGTTCACCGGAAATACGAACCCGGCCGGAGCCACACCCACCACGGTGTACGGTTTGCGATCGAGCGTAATGGAACGCCCTACGATCCTCGGGTCGCCGCCGAACTGGCTCTGCCACAAGGCGTGGCTAAGCACCACCACGTGGGTCCCCGCTGCCTCCTCTGAGGGTAGAAACCCGCGCCCCAATCGCGGCTTGATTTCAAGCGCCGGAAACAGGTCCCAGGTCACCATTTCGCCAGCGAGTTGTTGCGGCTGTCCCTGGCCGGTCAGCGCCAAGTCCGTGTCACGAGAAGTCAGCAAGTGGTCGAAGACATGGTTCTGCGCGCGAAAGTCGAAGAAGTCCGGATAGGAAAGAGCGTTCGGGACGTGCGCCCCGCGCGTGTTCATCGCTTCCACGGTCATCAAGCGGTCGGGGTCGGCATAAGGCAGTGGCTTCAGCAAGACGGTGTTCACCACACTGAATACCGCCGTGCTCGCTCCTATGCCCAGCGCCAACGTCAGCACCGCGACGACGGTAAAGCCGGGATTCTTCGCCAACATGCGCAGGCCGAATTTCAGATCCTGCCCCAGTGTTCGCATCGCCTTCTCTCCCTCCTTAAATCACCCCACCGTGGGAATCCGCTTCCTGCGTTCGATCCAGGCTTCCGTCGTGAAGATGCGTGGGCTCACCTCGATGAGGCGCGGAAGCATTTTGTAGACAGTTACCATCGACCACTTTGATCCGTCGCGGGTGCGAAATCCCTGTTGGTTGAGGGTCTCAGCCATGTTGGACAAGGAGCGGTCCTGAACAATCAATTCCAGAATCAGCGTCAGAGCATCCATTTCCGACGGATTCTCTTCCAGATGGGCGCAGTCTTTTGCCACCCGAGAACCATAGGGGACATCTTCTCCGCTTCGGCTACGTTCAGGTTCTACTCCCTCCGCTGACCGTTGCCATTCCATCGCCACCAACTCCCAACCGGCGTCGGTCCTCTGTCTCACATGCTCAGGATCCAGTGGGCCCGTCACCATCTCGCGCATACGTTCTACTTTCGACATAAGCCCTCCTGCACAAGTGATTTGTGACACGCACATTGAATTCTAAAAGCTTGGTCCGGCCTTCCCGCCATTAAGCTGGAAATCACATAATTCAGCATTTAACATCCATTACTCGTATCTAAGCGCCACCATGGGATCGACCTTCGTGGCTCGCCACGCGGGGATATAGCAGGCCAACAGGGCAATCCCCGCGAGTAGTAATGCAGCGGCCACCAGCGTCGCAGGGTCCGCCGGCCGGACACCGTAAAGCAGGTCAGCCAGGTAGCGAGTCAGCCCCAGCGCCGCCGCCAACCCAACCACCGTCCCGATCGCCGCCAGCGCCATCCCTTCGCGGAGTACCAGCCGCAGGACGTTCCGGCGTGACGCGCCCAACGCCATGCGCACGCCCAGTTCGTGGGTGCGCCGGGTTACCGCATAGGACATTACCCCATAGATTCCCACGGCGGCCAACACCAGGGCGGTGGAGGCGAAGATGATGAGCAGCAGCATGGTGAAGCGTCGCTCGCCTAACGAAGTGGAGATGATCTGCTCCATCGTCCTGACGCCGAACACGGGCTGGTCTTCAGTTGGTCCGGCCACTTGCGCGCGCACGGAGGAAAGTAAGCTCAGCGGATCGGGACCGGTGCGCAGCAAGAGGTTTACGCCGACCATGGTTTCCGACATAAACTTGTCCGGCACCTGGAAAAAAGGAAAGTAAAGTTCGTCCCGGATTTTGGCCGTGTCATCGGCATCAAGCCCCCAGTGCTTGACGTGGCCGACCACTCCTACGATCTGGACCGGGCCCAATACAATGAGGTTGATTTGCTTCCCGATGGGGTCCTGATCCGGGAAAAGGTGCCTGGCCATGACGTCGTCAATCACCACTACGTTCGGAGTTGCCGTCGTATCCCACTGGGTGAAGAACCGGCCCTTCCGCAAAGGAATTCCCATCGTATGGAGATAGTCCGGCGTGGCGATGTAGAACAAGGCTTCGCGCATCCGGTCTTCCGGCGGCTGCGGCCCCGGACCCAGCCACAAACCAATCTCACTGTCGTTGTCGCTGAGGGGAATCAGGTTGGTAAGGGCAACCGAGCGCACGCCCGGGATGCCGGCGACTCGGGTGAGGATTTGCTGGAAAGCCAGGCGCGTAGAGGACGGGCTGGCCATCACGCCGGGCGAAAGGGCCACCTGCGCTGTCAACAGGCGCTGAGTATTGAACCCGGTATCCACCCGCCAAAGACACCAGATGCTCTGAATCATCAAGCCTGCCCCCGCGAGCAAGATGACCGCCAGAGCCACCTCCACCGCCACCAGGGCACCTTCCGCCCGGCGGCGACCCCCGCCACTGCCTCGCGCTCCTTCCTTCAGGGTCTCTTGCAAGCTTACACGAGCACCTTTGAAGGCGGGGGCGAGGCCGAACACTATACCGGCGAGAATTGAAATCGCGATGGTAAAGAGCAGCACATAGGGATCGAGGCCAATGTCCTCGCTGCGGGGCAAGGTGTCGGGTACGGCGGCCAGCGCGAATCGAGTTCCCCAGAGGGCCACCAGTACGCCCAATCCCCCCCCTGCTACCGCCAGGAGCACGCTTTCGGTAAGAAGCTGGCGGACCACTCGTCGGCGGGCCGCTCCCAGCGCCGTGCGAACCGCGAACTCACGCGTGCGGGTAGTAGATCGAGCCAGCAGGAGGTTGGCCACGTTGGCGCAGGCAATGATCAGAACAAATGCCACCGCTCCCAGCAACAGCAGCAGCGTGGGCCGGATGTTCCCCACCATATCGTCTTTCATGACGACCAAGTTGACCCCTCGCCCGGCATTCGTTTTGGGATACAGCGCGCTCAATTGAAGAGCGATGGAAGTCATTTCAGCCTGGGCCGCCGCCAATGTTACGCCGGGCTTGAGCCTCGCCACCCCGTGCAACCCAGGGTGATTCTCGCGGTCGTCCAGTTCGACTGAGGTCCATTGGCGCAAAGGGATATACAGGTCAGCCTGGTCGCGGAACCGATAATCCGCCGGAAGAACCCCCACCACCGCCGAGCTTTTGCCATTAACTGTCAGCGCCTTTCCCAGGACCTGCGGATCAGCACCGAATCGGCGCTTCCACAGGCCATAGCTCAACACCACCACGCCCCCCGCGCCCTGCTGGTCCTCCTGAGGTAAAAAGCTGCGGCCCAGTCGCGGCGCTATGCCAAGGACCGGGAAGAAGCCCGCCGAGACGTATTCGCCATAAACGTGCTCCGGCTGGCCGGAGCCCGTGAGAATTACATCGTCACTGCGATAAGCAGCGATATCCGTAAATGAACGGTTCGCGCGCCGCCAGTCCAGGAAATTCGGATACGAGACCGAACCCCGAGTGAATTCGCGGGTGCTCTCATACACCGTCAGCAGGCGGGAGGGCTCCGGGTAAGGCAGCGGCCGCAGAAGGACGCCGTTCACAACGCTGAAAATAGCCGTGTTCGCGCCGATTCCCAGCGCCAGCGTCAGCACCGCTACCGCCGTAAAGCCGGGGTTCTTCGCCAACATGCGCAGGCCGAACTTCAGGTCTTGGAACAAGGTGTTCATTCGTATCCTCAGAGTTGAGCTATCAGCGGTCAGCGATCAGCCGTCAGCTTTCAGCTACTGCCGCGGGTCATTCGGTCTTTAGCTGAAAGCTGAGAGCTGATCGCTGAAAGCTCATTCATTCATACCGCAGCGCCACCATGGGATCGACCTTCGTCGCCCGCCGAGCGGGGACGTAGCAGGCAGCCAGCGCGACCAGGATCAACAGGCTCGCAACCCCGGCGAAGCAGAGCGGATCATGCGCGCTGACTCCGAAAAGCATCTTCGCCATGAGGCGCGTCAGCCCGAAGGCTGCCACCAAACCGATGGCAACACCCAGGAGCGCCATCTTCGCTCCTTCACCCAGCACCATCCGCAGCACGTCCCACCGCTCCGCGCCGAGCGCTATGCGGACGCCGATCTCATGCGTTCGCTGGCCGACGAGATAGGAAATCACCCCGCAGATTCCGACGCAGGACATGACGAGGGCCAGCGCGGCGAAAACCCCGAGGAGAATCATGGAGAAACGCCGCGCAGCGAGGGAACGCAAAATGATTCCGTCCATGGTTTCGATGTTGTACATCACCTGTTGGCTATTTACGTAAGACAAGGCCCGCCGAACCTCGGGGACCTGGGCCAGGGCGGACGGACTTTGTGTGCGAACTACGACTCCTGTAAAGTTGTAGAGCGCCGAAACAACCTGGTCCGGAAGTTGCATCGACTGGAGATAGCATTGCGCCTGCAGGGACGAGTTGGGGCCCTCATCGAGTCCCCATTGTTTCACATGCCCGACGACACCCACAACCTCGGCTGTAGTGTTGATGAGGGCGAAGTTAATGTGCTTGCCGACAGGGTTCTGGCCGCCGAAATACAGCCGGGCAAAGCGCTCGTCAATGACGATGACCATCGGGGAATGTTCGTTATCTTCCGGCGTGAGGAAGCGGCCGCGCCGGAGCGGAATCTTCATGACCCGCAAGTAATCCGGCTGGACAAAGTAGGTTAGCGTCACCTTCATCTCGGATTGGGTCGAAGGTTTAGGTTCGCCTTCGACCCAGAAGGTCAATTCGGAATCGTCGGCCATGGGAATAGCTCCGGAAATGAGCGCGGCGGATTGAACGCCGGGGACCGCAGCGAGCTGGTCCTGAATCCGGCGCAAGGTGGCGCGCTTGGCATCAGGGGTTGAGCCGGGCGCAGGAGGCAACGACAGCATGAAGGTGAGCACGTGGTGCGGATCGAATCCGGGATCGACTCTCCAGAGTTTGGCGAGGCTGCGAATCATCAGGCCGGCGCCGGCCAGCAGGACAAGCGCAAGGGCCATTTCCACGACTACGAAAACTCTCTGCGCGCGATGCCGATTGCCGCTCAACCCGCGCCCTCCTTCCTGGAGCGTTTCATGAAGATCGCGCCGCGAATTCTTGAGCGCCGGCGCCAAGCCGAACAAAACTCCTGCCAGTACCGAAGTGGCGAACGTGAACAGCAGCACGTGTCCGTCGAGACGAACCTCTTCGGCTCGCGGCAGCGCTGCGGGCAGCACTTGGAGCGCCCCCTGCAAACCCCAAGAGGCAACAAGCAGGCCCAGGCCGCCGCCGGAAAGCGCCAACAGGAGGCTTTCGGTCAGAAGTTGCCCGACCATGCGGCCGCGGCTGGCGCCCAGCGCGGAGCGGATGGCGAACTCATGGGTGCGGCCGGTCGAGCGCGCCAGCAGGAGATTGGCGACGTTCACGCAGGCGATGAGGAGAACAAAACCTACCGCGGCCAACAGCACCAGCAGAATCGGCTGGATGTCGCCTACCACGTCCTGTCTAAGCGGAACCAGCGTGATGCTCGAGCCTTTGTCGGCCTCGGGATACTCCTCGGCCAGGTGCCGCCCGAGCGCTTGCATGTCGGTATTCGCTTGCTCGAAACTGACTCCGGGTTTGAGCCTCCCCACCACGTTCATGCCCATGCCGGCACTGCGGTCGCGAAAAGTGGGCTCGGTCCACTGGCCAATCGGAACGTACACGTCGCTTCGTTGGAAGTTGTTGCCCTCGTATTGGAAGTGGACCGGGATCACGCCGACGATCGTGTACGCCGTGCCGCCGAGCGTGAGGGCCTGCCCCAACGCCTCCGGTGAAGAACCAAACTTGCGCTTCCAGAAGCCCCCGCTGATCAGCACCACGGGCGCCGCACCCAACTGATCCTCTTCCGGACGAAACGCCCGGCCGATGACCGGCTTCACGCCGAGCAACGGGAAGAAGCTCGCGGAGATCATCTCCGCCGGCACGCGTTCGGTTTCGCCCATCCCGGTCAGGTTGAAGTTGTCTTGCCGGTAAGCGGCCAAGGTGGAAAATGAGCGGTTGTCGCGCGCCCAGTCCAGGAAGTTGGGATAAGAAACGGAGATCCTGTTGTAGTAGGTAGTGCCTGTGTAGAGCGAGACGAGCCGGTCGGGCTGCTCGTAGGGTAGCGGACTGAGCAGCACGCCATTGACCACGGAAAAGAGCGCCGTGTTCGCCCCGATGCCCAGCGCCAAGGTGATGATCGCCACCACCGTGATGCCGGGACTCTTCGCCAACATGCGCAGGCCGAACTTGAGGTCTTGAATCAATGTATTCATCGCATCCTCGATGCCGAGCTATCAGCTATCAGCTTTCAGCTACTGCCGCCGGCCGTTCGGTCTTTAGCTGAAAGCTGAGATCTGATCGCTAAAAGCTTATTCATTCATACCTCAGCGCCACCATGGGATCGACCTTCGTTGCCCGCCGCGCGGGGATGTAACTTGCTGCCAGCGCCACCAGCGTCAGCGCCATTGTTACACCGGCAAAAGTGAGCGGGTCCGTAGCGCTCACGCCGAACAGCAGCGTGGCCATGATGCGGGTCAGGGCGAAGGATCCCAGAATGCCCAGGGCGACGCCCACCGCCACAATCGCCAGGCCCTGGCGCAGCACGAGGCGCAGCACGTCGGCCACTTCCGCGCCCAGCGCCATGCGGACGCCAAACTCGCGCGTGCGCTGCGCCACGGAGTAAGCCATCACGCCGTAAATCCCCGCCATGGCGAGCAGCAGGGCGGTCGAGGCAAAGACCCCCACCAGGAGCAGGTTGAAGTATCGCGCCTTCAGCGAATCCGCAAAGACCTTGGTAAAGGTGCTGAAGCTGGGCGGAACATCGGGAGAAAGATCGCGCACAATTCTGCGCGCCGCCGGAATCAAGGCGGCCGGCGGAAGGCTGGTGCGCATGACCACGGTAAAGCTCGAGGTGGCCTGTGGCCGCTGCTGGACGTCGACGTAAATGATGCCGGGAGGCTTGGACTCCAGGTTTTGAACGTGTACGTCGCCCACCACCCCGACCACGGTGAGCAGGCGCATGTCGCCATCCATGTTTCCGAACTCCAAGGTCTGGCCGAGCGGGTCCTGGTTGGGCCACTTCTCGCGCGCCAAGGTCTGGCTGATCAGCGCCACGTGCGGTGAATTCATGGTGTCCGTATCATTAAACAGGCGGCCGCGGAGCAGGGGAATGCCTAGTGCGTGAAAATAGCCTTCGCTCGCCACACAATAATCGGCGCTGCCAGTCCGCGTCGTATCTTGGAACAACTTCTCAAGATCCTGCATTCCGGGCACTCTTTCTCCGGCGTTCATCACCCCAAAAATGCCATCTGCCAGGTCCCCACTGAGCGGCAACCCGCTGGTGCCTCCCACTTCCGAGACGCCGGGAAGCGCGCGCAATTGGGCAAAGAGGTTATTGAGGAAACCCAGGCGCTGCGCCTTTGCTGCGTCCTGCTTCGCTTGCGGCGCGTCTGGGGCAAAGCTGACCGTTTCCGGCAAGGCCAAGTCCATTGTGAGGATGTGGTCGGTGTGGAAACCCGGATCAACAGAAAGTGCGCGCAACAGGCTGCGGCCGAGCAATCCCGCACCCACCAGCAGCACGAGGGTAATGGCCAGTTGCGCGGACGCTACCGCGCGCCCCAGCCGATGGCCGTGCACCGTGCCCAGGTAACCTTGGCCGCGTTCGGCCAGGGCCTGCTCCGTGTTGCCCCGGGCGGCGCGCCACGCGGCGAATAATCCCAGGCTCAGCGCCACTGCCATCGCCATCGCCAGCGCAAAAAGCAGCACGGGCAGGTTCACCGAAACATGCTCCGGGGGGGCGAGGTTGGAGGGGGCAATGGCCAGCAGCGCGTCCACTCCCCATTGCGCCAGCAGCACGCCCAGCGCTCCGCCCACCAGCGCCAGGAGCAGGGCTTCGGTGACGAATTGGCCCACCAAGCGGAGGCGTCCCGCCCCCAGCGCCACGCGAATGGCAAACTCCCGCTCGCGCGCCGCTACGCGAGCCAGCAACAGATTCGCCACATTGGCGCACGCCACGAGCAGCAAAAATCCCACCGCCCCCAGCAATATGTAAAGCGGCTTGCTGACGTCGCTGGTCAGGAAATCCTGCAAGCGCACGGCGGAGATGTCCTCCATCATGGTGTCCTTGCCAAATTGCTGCTTCAGGCGGCGGGCGATTCCGGTAAGCTCGCCGCGCGCCTGGGTCAGGAGCACGCCCTGGCGCAGGCGCGCCAGCACGTGCCAGTTGTGCGCGGTGCGGCTGGGAAGCCTTTCCCACAATTCGCGCGGCACCCAGATATCACTGTCCGAGGGAAAACGGAAACCGGCAGGCAGCACCCCCACCACTGCGATGTCCTTATTCTCAATATTCAGCTTGCGGCGGGAGAAATCGCTCGCCCCGCCCAGGTATTGCTTCCAGTAGGCGTAACTCACCAGCGCCACGGGAGCGGCGCCGAAGCGTTCGTCCTCCGGCGCGAAACCCCGCCCCAGCACCGGCTGCACGCGCAACAGGGGAAAGAAATCGCGCGAAACCGAGGCGGTCATGGTGCGGGTGGGTTCGGAAGGGCCCGCCACGGATTCCAGCCAGGCGCCGTACTCCGCCACCCCGTCGAGCGTTTGACTCGATGCCCGCACGTCCTCGAAATTGGGATCAGCGAAGTTCATGTGCCCGCCATGGCTGTTCACCTCGTGCAACGCGACGAGCCGGTCAGGTTGAAAATAAGGCAGTGGCCTCAGCAGAACGCCATAAACCACGCTGAAAATGGCCACCGTGGCGCCAATGCCGAGCGCCAGCGTGAGCACCGCTACAGCCGTGAAGCCGGGATTCTTCGCCAACATGCGCAGGCCGAAGCGAACGTCTTGCACCAAAGTCGCCATGAAGTCACCCTCTTGCTACCCAAAAGCAATCTTAATTCCACTTTGATGATGCCTAAGGCATTTAAAAACAACTATTTGCAGGCCGATTACCTCCTAGGGTCGATTAGGCACTGTCCAGTTTTGGGATTCACTTGTCCGAATCTGGAACGACTCTTCATGGCTGCTTCTTGCCGGAACGGCTCTTGGCTGCCGGGCTTCATGCCTCCACGATGGCCGCGGGTCCATGGACTGTGAATCCGTAACTTCTGGACATGAGCTTCCACTGAACCGTACCAGGCTGAGGAATAGTCAGCACGATGCTCTCTGGACACTGGCATCTTTAGGATTTCACCACCACGCCCATCTCTCTCAATTCTCGAATTGACACGATCATATGGTTCTGGGACTGCATGGGGAGATTGACAACAAGAAGATGTCATGAACGAAGTTCTATTTATGTAAGTCATTGAAAACACATGGGAAAATGTAGTTACTCTGTGTAAGTACTTTAAAATAATATAGTTACAAGATTATTAGGCGGGCCTTAGTCCTTATTGGTGGGCATTCTCGGTTTAACCATAGTTGTAAAGCAAAATTGCCTGGAAAGGCCCTAGGCAAAGTCAGGATCTAGGAATTAGGTGCCTCGACGAAGGAACGCGGTTTGAGCTCTCCCACAATCAACCAATAGGCGATTAAGCCCGCCACCAAAACGCCCGCCGCCAAGGCGAAGGCCGGAAGATAAGTGCCGGTGCGAGCAATCAGGAATCCGGTGATGAGGGGCGCCAGGATGCCACCAATGTTCCCCGCAAAGTTTTCAAAGCCTGTCCAGATGCCTACATCATGGGGTGGCGCGCAGCACTGAAGGACGGCGAACAAATTGCCGGTGGCCAGTCCCACGAGTGAGGCTCCTATGAGGAAGGCGAGAGCGCCAAGAGCAGTCTCCGCGCGGGCGGCGGGAATTAGCAGTGGGCCGGATAGAAACGCGACGGTGAGCATCGTCTTGCGCGTGCGGGTCTCATCCCAGCCCCAACGAATGAACCAGTCGGTAATCCATCCGCCCAACGGTTCGCAGGCGCCGAAAACGAGATAGGGCAACGCCGCGTAAAAGCCCGCGCGCACCTGCGTCAAGTGGCGGATGGTGACCAAATAGTCGGGAAGCCAGGTGACCAGCAGATACCAGTAGTAATCAAAGCAGAAGAATCCCAAGCATATGCCCAGCAAGTTACGGCTAAGGTGGATTCGCCGCGCCGGGGGCGAGCCGACAGTCACGGCGGGACTCCGTACGCATTGCAGATTCCTGGGAGCGGCCAGAAGCCAAGGGCACAACCAGATGATGGCTGTGAATCCCACTAGCGCGAACATATGGCGCCAGCCGTACCGCACAGTCAGCACCGCGATCAGTGGAGCTCCCACCGCCAAGCCCAGGCGCGTGCCGCTGTCAAAGAGCCCGGAAGGGAAGCCGCGCTCTTGGGAAGGGAAGAGCATGCTCACAATTTTGGTTCCTCCGGGGAGATAGATCGACTCCCCAACGCCCAGCAGGATTCGCAGCAGAATCAAGATCAGCAAGCTGCCGGCGAAGCCCGTTAATCCGCAGGCCAGCGACCAGACGGCAAAGAGCCCGGCGTAAAGCCAACGGAGATTCCATCGGTCGGCGCACCAGCCAATGGGGATTTGCATCAGGGCGTAGGACCAGAAGAAAGAGGAGAGCACAATTCCCTTGGTCTCCGGGCCGAGACCGAAACTGACGGAAATGAGTGGCAAGGCGACAGAGATTGTGGCGCGGTCGAGGTAGTTGATGAAGGAAGCCACGAAGAGCAACCCCACCACCACCCACCGCCGCGAATTGGAAATGAAAAAAAGGCCAGCGTCGGTAGCCCGTCCGACCGAGTCTGAATTGCCTGCTTTACTCATCTGCCCGACTCTATGTGCAAGGTTTCGGCAGCATATCGTAATCTACGGGAAGGTCAAGAGAAGAAATCGCTTCAGCAGAAAAACCCCTGGCTGGAGACGCCGACGGATGCACTTAACCTGGCCGCCAGCGCATGGAATACGGGTCCCGCGCACCCCGGTCGCGGTGTTGGCGCCAAGCCTCGACATGTGATGTTACCTTGAGGCGGTGCAACTGGGCGCGGTGGATTACGTGGAGAAGCCATTGGCGCCAGCCGAAGTGGAGCATCGGATGACCACACACGCGCAGTTGCGTGAACTGGAAATGCCCCACACGGTCTGATCTGGGGAGATTGGCCCGCCTGTGGCGTTCATTTCAACTCCACGCCATCAGCGCTACAGCTGGGGTTAGCTCCAACCGTATCCCGTCCTGGGAGTGTTGACTAAATTTTCAACACGCAGAAAAGGAGGGTCATGCGCAACCGGGACTTACCGTGCAAATCCTTGAATGGGCGGATGGCTTCGGTAGGGGAAGAAAAACACCGCTCATTTTGCTCTTCGGGACTTCCGCGCTGCTGTTTATATTCTAAGCACCTCATTGCGACAGGATTTAAAGTCTTTATAATGTGCTTGTTGCGGGCTTGGAGTCACGATTAGCTCTTCATGATGATTAATTAAAAATTCCCTTGACAACTAATTATCGAGCGATTACTCTCGGGAAGTATTCAGTGCTCAGGGGTAGAAAAGTCAGTACCGAATTAACACGGTGGGGTTCGGATTTGCTCCTGGGATCACATCTATAACCGTCCTACCCTAGCACCCGCGGACTCCCCGGCAGCTTGCGGCCAAGTTACGCGGGGTGCAAAATGAGGCTGCGGGATCTGGTGTCGAGTCCCTCAACCGCTCGCGCCAGCCTTGCGGCTGTTAGCAGGCCAGATGGTTGAAACGCACCAAGGATGGGAGGTTCCTCCTGGGTATGTTCACGGCCTTCATTTTTCGCGCGCCACTTTGATTCTCATTCCCACGCAACGGCAGGCTCACCTAATCGAAACCCAGGGATAATCAAGGTTCCGTAGCGCTCAGTAATTCGCATGGAGTAACACGGATTGATCGAGGTTCCCGGAAAATGGGCGGGGAGGGAAAGCTCTCTCTGTAAGACCGGGCGATTGAGCCACTCGACTCGAACAAAGGGTCATTTCATTCACGCAAGGAGAGTTCCCATGTCAAGCGACGCATTCACACCTGGAGGGATCGAGTTTTCGACTCGAAATGCCAAAGTTCTTCTCGTTGATGAGGACGACAGCGATTTGAGGGGCCCCCGCACGCTCTTGGAGGGCCAGGGATTCGAAGTTTTTACCTGCACGACCTATGAAGCCGGCGTTCGACTCCTGGAGAAGACGCCTTTTGACTTCGTGGTGGTGAGTCAGGGCACTCAAGCCTTCGAGGGACGCCGGTTGTTGGACCGCGCCATGCAGCTCGACCGGCGCCGGCCGGTTCTGGTGGTAACGCGCTGCATGGATATGCCATGCTATCTCGAAGCCATGCAAATGGGTGCGATCGATTACCTGGAGAAACCGGTTCCCCCCGCGGATTTATTGCGGTTTGTGCGAGCACACGTTCAATACGAACAAATGAGGATGCAACAAGCCGCAGTATGATCCGGCGGCGAGCGTTTAAGCGGCGGGCGCGGCCGTTTGCGGAATCCTCTCGATTTTCGGAGTCAGCAATTGCACCACCCCCATAGTGAGGGGATGCATGACGCCAGCAATAATAAACAGCGGTAGGTACGAGTGATGTTGCAGGATATGGCCTGCCACCCACGCCAGGATCGCTCCTCCAAAGGCACCCGCGGCTCCCCCGATTCCCACCACTGAGCCCACATCCTCCTTCGGAAACGTATCTGACGGGAGGGTAAGGACAGTGGAGGACCAACCCTGGTGGGCGGCGGTCCCGACCGAGATGAAGGCCAGGGCCATCCAAGGACTGGCGGAAAACACCGCCAGGATGCCGATCGGCATACACACGGCGCAGGCGAGCAAGGCGGTCTTGCGCGCGAAGTTGACGGATCGCCCGCGGCGAAGCAGATAGCCGGACAGCCAGCCTCCTGCGATCCCACCCGGCACTGCCGCCAGAAAGGGAATGAATCCGAAAAGCCGCAGGTTCTCAACCGAGAAATGGCGCGCCTCAAGCAGGTACTTGGGCAGCCAGAAGATGTAGAACCACCACACCGGATCGGTCATGAACTTGGCCAGAATGAAAGTCCATGCCTGCCGGTAACCGAAAATCTTCCCCCACGCCACTGGTGCGGCCTGTACGTCCTGATCGTCGCCGCGTTCGGTCTCAATATACTGAAGTTCGCCCGGCGTGATCCACCGGTGCTGACGGGGAGGGCGATAGAGAAGCAGCCAGATGGCGACCAAGACCAAGCCCAGCGCGCCCGTCCCGACGAAGGCCACTTGCCAGCCCCATCGGAGGAACAACCATCCGACGAGGGGATAGGTGATCACCGCTCCCACCGACGTACCGGCGTTGAATATACCGGTGGCCAAAGCCCGCTCGCGCTTCGGAAACCACTCCGTCACGGCTTTGACGGAACCCGGGAAATTCCCCGCTTCTCCCATCCCCAGTAAACCGCACGCCACCGCAAATGAGGCCACGCCGCTTGCCAAGGCCTGCCCCATGGCCGCGAACGACCACCAAGCCATCGCCAGCGCAAAACCCATCCGCGTGCCCAGCCGGTCGATGATCCGCCCGAACGCCAGCATCATGATGGCATAGGAAGTCTGGAAGGTGAAGATGATCCAGCCATAGTCGCTCTCCGACATGCTGAAGATCTTTTGCACATGATGGGAGAGGAACGCGATGGTGTTCCGATCAACATAGTTGATGACGGAGCCAAGGAACAAAACTCCGCAAATCAGCCATCGCAGGTGAGGTATTCGGAACGAGCTCGATGGAGGGGTGGGAGCGGATCCTGAGGGTCTTGAGTCCGAGAGTGGTGTAGACACGATTCTCCTTCCAGCGAAACTTCGACGTTGAATCAATGAGTCTGTCCAGCGTGTGCCTTGGGTGTGCCGCCCGCCATCGCGACGGCGACGCCTCTAGGGGTTTTTAACCCAAGCATGTTGGGGGTCGTCAGCCCAGGCTCCGTATCGCCGCTCCTCACCTGCGAGCACCCAGGTGTAATGCAGTTCGTAGCCGGGCGCGGCCACGACGGGGTGATAGCCCTTCGGCAGCAGGACGGTATCTCCATCTTGGACAACAAAAACGTTGGAGAACTCCTCGGGGTCGGCGGCGGCGGTGTAGGTCCAAATGAACCCAAAGCCCTGCGCGGGCTTGACGCGGAAATAGTAAATTTCTTCCAGCACTGCTTCTTGCGGCGGGTTGGAGCGGTCATGTTTGTGGGGCGGAAAACTCGACCAGTTGCCCGGGGGGTTCAAGGTCTCGCCGGCCAGGAGTCGCTCCGCCGGTACGTTTTCACCCAAGGCTGAATAGACCGTTCGCTGCCAATTGCCGCGGCCCACCTGCTTGCCGATCACCGTAAATCCTTCCAATAGCGCGGCCGGGGCGTGGGAGTTTGAGGGGGTGGAGAAGATTCCCAAGTCCGCCGCCGCGTCTGCTTTGATTTCCACTTGCGAGTTGGGCGGGATGTAGCTCATGACCGGCGGCCCGGAGAACACGTCCGCACGTTTTCCGATCCGGCTATAGATTTCTTTGCTGCGCCCGACGGTGCTGATCGCCAGGGTTACGGCGCCGGAGAAGATATCGACCACGTATTCGCGAGCGCCCGTGCGGAGAGAATGGCGTTCGCCCATATCGAGTCGCAAGGTGGCGAAGTCGAGGAACCGCATCGTGCCGGGCTCGACGACCTGTTGAAACTTTCCATTTCTGCGAGCCTTGATGAAGCGATTCATGAGCACCTCGAGAAAGTAGTGGTTAGTGGCTAGTGGTTGGCGGCCAGCCACCCGCGACAATCTCTACTGTCCCGCCGCGTAGCCTTTGTAAACAGCGGCAATTTGGGCCTCGGCCGCGTCACCGTGGTGGATCACCACGCGATAGCGGAGGGTGAGCGATTCCCCTTTAGCGATTGTCACACTGCCGTCCCGCTTGGGGTCGTTGTAGAAGTCGTGTTCGCCAAAGGGATTGACCGCGAACAGCCCGTAATCGCGCGCATGCCAATAGGTGGGATGCTTGATGTTGGCGCGATTATCGAAGATGGCGATGCCGAGGGATTCGCCATCCACTTCGCCCGAGTAATCCACCCAGTTGGCCCGCTTGCCCCAGATTTCGTTCACTCCCACCTTGCCTTCCGAGTTCAGCATCTTCAGGTTGGGTGCGGTGAGCCCATTGACGACGCGGATGGCAAAGGTGCCCTCCTTGGTGTCTCCCATTTTGAGCGGAGCATCTTGGTCGGCGGTCAGCGTGAAAGTGCAGTCCATGACGCGCGTGGAGGCGTCGCCGCGAAAGGTATACTCCTGGGTTTCAACCCCGAGGGCTTTGCCGTTGGGGCCCACCAGTTCAAACTCTGCTTTCAGGGTTCCACTCCGGCCGTTGCTCCTGGCCTCATCGAGCTTTTGGAAGACAGTCCGTCCCTTGGGCAGGTTCTCGCTCGAGTAAACCACTCCGTTGGCTGTCTGCGCCGCCTTGGTGGGTTGGCCCTCGCCCCAGAAATCGATTCCATTGATATCGCCGTGAGCGAAAAACAGGGCCCGATGATGCGGGTGGTCATGGCGCTCGCCGGGGATATCCGTACGCATGGGGAATCCGCGCGTCACCACGGTGCCCTGCGCCGAGCGCAAGGGGGACATATATGGCTTGGGTGAATTCGCGCCAAAATAGTAAGTGGTGAAGGTTTTTCCCGCGATGAGTACGTCGACGGAATCCGCTTGTTTTTGGAACGTCACGGTTTCATCGGCGCCTGAAAGGAAGGCGCAGGGCAGGAGAACTGCGAGCATGAGCCGGCATCCGGCATTCCGAAAGATCGTCATAGATTGAAGCCTCATGTCTCAAGAAACATGACCACGCACATCGGCTGCGGCGGCGCCGTCCTACAGCTTCAGGGCTCCCCTAGCGCCAGGTGCAAATCACAATTGCTGAGCCCACGACGGCCCGCGGTGGAAACGCGCGCCAGAACGTTGGAATTATCTGTACCTCCGCCCACGGAGTCAAGCAAGGCGGGGGAACAAGCCGCCCACATCTCCGGCCAAACAGTCCCTGGCTACCCGGGTTTGGCTAGACGGTTTCCGCAACAGTTCGTGCCGGAAGATTCAAACTTCTAACCCCACAATATAGTAGAATAAAAGTGGGCTTGTTCGCGCCCAGGGACTCCGGGGCTTTTCCTCGCACCGTACATGCGGGACCTGTGGGGGCAGTGGCGAGGGAATAATTCTGTTCGTTCCAAGAATCAGGCAATGTCCCAATCGCTTCCCTCCACACTCCCGCCCACGACAGTTACCCTCAGCCAGCAGGCCGGGTTCAGGCTGAAGCAGACCCGCGAGCGCCTCGGACTGACGCTGCGCCAGGTGGAGGAAGCCAGCCTGGAGATCGCCGAGAGCGAGCGCAGCTCGGAGTACGTGGTTTCCACCGCCCGCCTTAACCAGATTGAGAACGATGGTTCACTTCCCAGCATTTACAAATTCTACAGCCTGGCGGTCATCTATCGACTGAGCATTGAAGAAATGATGGGTCTCTATGGAATCGGTCTGGGCAAGATGGAGCAACACAGCCACGCCACGCTCCAGTCTTCCACCCATCTTTTCACCGTGGAGGTCGGCGACCCGGCTCGGCCCATTCGTTTTCCGGTCCGCTTTGATCCGGGGTTCCGGCCGGAGAAGACGGCTTTCCTCTCCCGCTTGATTGAGGCCTGGGGCGAGATTCCCGCCGGATTGCTCAGCCAGCTCGATTTTAAGAAATACCGGTACGGCTTTATTGGACTGGAAGATCAGATGATGGTTCCGCTCTTGCGCCCGGGGTCCATCGTGCAGCTTGACGACTCGCGGCGCAAGATTGTGAACTCGGGTTGGCTGACTGAATACGACCGCCCCATCTATTTCCTGGAACGGCGTTACAGCTACGAATGTTGCTGGTGTTATCAGCGCGGCAAGGAAGTGACCTTGCTTCCCCACCCGTTGTCTCCCGCCGGGCCGCAGACCATTCGGATTCCCGATGATGGCGAGGTGCTAGGGCAGGTCGTCGGCGTCGCGATGCGCATCGTGCAGTAAGGGCCAGAGATCGGTTTCGCGCAGGATTCTCAGCATAATCTCAATGTTCTGGTCAAAGATCTCCCGCGCCAGGGGATGACAGTCCTCCGGTGGGAGGACTTGGTAAGACCTCAGCCGCCGCCAGACAACCACCAACCGCGTTTTGTCTTCCTTCAGCGATTCGAAAAAACTCAACAGGTCCTCGGTTTGCTCTTTGAGCGGCAGGGCGACGAGCTCTTCAAAAACCCGCACGTGGCACCGGTGCAGGCCCTCGTCAACAGCTTCCGCCGCGTAGCGCGACTCCATTCCGTAGTGGTGGTAACGGCCGGTATTGTAGTCGCGCAGAGAGGCAAGATAGACCAGTTGGTTGAAATGCCCCTCCAGCTCCGCCAGCGTGTGCTCCTCAAAATCGCGCACCAGGCGTTCAACCTCTTGCGGGTCCGCGGCGGGGTTCGGATTGGGGGCTTTATTGTCAGCCATGGCCGAAAGCTCCGGGAAGTAAACGATTCCCTGGGAATTATACAGGGAGAATTACCCCCTGGAGACCAGAAGCACGCATGCTGGGCAGAGCGGGCGCAGGCGCGTATCCATTGAAATCTCGCCCGCAGATTGAAGCGCCGCAGTCCGCCAGGTCTGGATTAAGGCTACTTCGGAAACGAAAACTTGAGTTCCCGTCCCAGGGAAAAGACAGGTTTCTTGCGGTTGCGGATGAGCGCGGCGTTTTCCGCAAGCGCCGAAACCAGGACGGGCATGGCGATGGTGGAATCGCAGTGCACGGTCACCATGCTGGCATCGTGGGCGATCTTGCCCCAGCTTTGAGCTTCTTCCAGCGTGCAACCTGACAGCCCGCCCCAATGCGGAGCGTCGGTAACAACTTGTACCGCGTACTTGTGCCCTGCGGTGGAGTTGCGCATGAACGCCGCCGTAACTTCCGTTTGCTGCGCGAAGTTCTTGGGTGTCCCGCCGCCGAAAAAAACCACGGCGCTGTTCGGTGAGTCGCCGGCCAGGTGCGCGGTCTCCAGCACGTCGCCGATCACGTCGAAAGTAAACTGGTTATTTCCCTCGTGGCGATTCTCAGCAATGCCGATGCCGATGGAGGAGTCACCCACCGCCGGGCAGTAGAGGGGAATGCCCGCTTTATACGCCATCGTTACGATGCCGTCCTCTTTCGCGCGCGGGGAGAGTTTTTTCCCCAGCAGGTAAAGGAACTCGCGCGTGGTGTAAGGCCGCGATTGATCGAGCGTGGCGGCAAAGCGCCCGATCATGGCGTCGGCTAGGCGAAACTCCTCTTCGTCCGCCAGAACGTCGTACATGCGGTCGATCAGGTGCTTTTGCAGGTATACATCGTCAATGTGGGGGGAGCACTGAAAGTGCAGCCGTCCCAGCGTCTCATGAATATCGTGAAACAGGTTGGCGCCGGTGGTGACCAGGCAATCAATCAGGCGATTCTTGATCATGTAGACGAGCAGCCGCCGCATCCCGGCAGGTACCATGGCGCCCGACATGCCCATTATGATCATCACACGATCGCCCAACATCCTTTTCCAAACCTGATAGGCGGTGGCCAGATTGCGACCCTGGAAGGAGATGCCCTGCATCTTTTCCAGCAGGGCGGAGACACTCTTGCGGCCATCGATTTTCAACGGCCGGGTAGGTGTGGAAAGGATTTTGTTCTTGCGCATTTCGCCCCCTAGAGATGCAACAGTCTTTGGTCTGGCGGCGGGAAAACCCGGCAGCGGTCAGGAGGGTGGACGGCAGAGTATGGCTTGCCCATCAATCACTCCCCGATCCCCAACAAGATGGCGGCGGAAAGGACCGTGGTCCAGAGACCGCGCTTATCGCCGATCGCCGATTGCGTGATGTGCATGGTGCGGACGATTTTGTTGGAGATCTGGTAAATCTCTTTCTTTTCATTCCAGCTTCGGTCAGGATCGAATTCCACCCCCAGCGTCGTGGCAAGCATTTCCGCGGCCAGCTCTTCCGCGTATTCTCCCGCCACCTCTTCCGTCTCTCCGAACGAATGGTGCTCGGAAAGGTAGCCAAAAGTGTTCCGGTCACTGGGGAGGGCAACGCCCACGGAAGCGGCAACCAATCGATGTGGTTCGCGCGTGGAGTTCTCGCTCATCACCACAAACGTCACTTGCCCGGGCTTCATTTCTTTCACCCCTTCGGCGCGGGGAACCATCTTGCAACGGGGAGGAAAAATGCTGGAAACCCGCACTAAATTGCACGCGGCAATCCCCGCCGAGCGCAACGCCAGCTCAAAGCTGGTCAGTTTCTCGCGGTGCTTTCCCACACCTTTGGTAAGGAACATCCGCTTCGCTACGAACATTCCGATGCCTGCCTTCTCCTGGACATGATGGATTCAGTGCGTGCCTTCCAAAGCGATGAAATCGGGGCCCAGAAAGGGAATTTCCGCTCTCTCAAGGGAGACTTTTACCGTAGCAAGAATTTTAGAAGAGTGTCAATGGATTTTTGGACCTTATCCTTGCAGGATGTTACACGTCTGTAACATGCCTGATCCTCTCCGGATATCTTTGTTGAAAAGGTGGGTAGACCCCGGAGGTTTGGCCCGAGGATGCTCCGTTTTGGTGTAAAGTGGAACTGTCTCCAATTCTAAACTTGGCGGAAGGCCACAGTACAACCTACAAGGTGCCAACGTGAAGCTAACAGACCTGCGCGGGATTCTTCAATACATCCCTCAATTCCGGGAAAAGACATTTATTATTGCCGTGGATGGAGTCATCGTCACGGATGAGAACTTCGCCAACATCCTCTTGGACGTGGCCGTGCTGCGTTCCTTGAACATCCGTGTGGTGCTCGTGCACGGGGCGGCGGCGCAGATTAAGGCTCTCGCTGAGAAGCAGGGCGTCCAGGCATCCAACCTGGACGGTACCGGCGTGACCGATGCGTTGACACTGGAACTGGCCTTGGACACCGCCAACCGGCTCACCCACGAGATTCTTGAAGGCCTTTCGGCCAACGACCTCCGCGGCGCCTGCCCGAATGCCATTATTGCCCATCCTCTGGGGATCATCCAGGGCGTCGATCACCTGTTTACCGGGAAGGTTGAGCGTGTCGATACGGAACTTCTTCAAACCCTGCTGAACCAGGGTATTGTCCCCGTCGTGCCACCCTTGGGTTTCGATGGCGACGGCAAGACGTACCGGGCCAATTCCGACAGCATCGCCCTCGCGGTGGCCGATGCCTTGAAAGCGACAAAGCTGATTTTCATTACGGACCAGGACGGGCTGCGGTACAACGATCAGCTTATTCCCGAGATGCTGGTAGGGAACTTGCAGAAGCTCTTGCAGACTGGCGGCTCGGGATTCGCGCCGGAAATGTATTCCAAGGCTTATCACGCGGCGGCCGCCTGCGCCGCGGGCGTGCAGCGTGTGCACATCGTCAACGGCCGGCACGACGAAGGGTTGCTCGCCGAAGTGTTCTCCAACGAGGGTATCGGCACGCTGATTTACGCTAACGAATACGAACAGATCCGCCCGGCCAGGAAGAAGGACATCCGGGCAATCCAGATTTTGACCAGAAAGGCGGTGGAAGCGGGAGAGCTCGTCCGGCGGACTCGAGCCGACCTGGAAAAGAACCTGGCGGATTACTACATCTATGAAGTCGACAAGAACCCTGTGGCTTGCGTGGCGCTACATGTTTATGCCGCCCAGAAGAAAGGCGAACTTGGTAGTCTCTACGTCGATCCCTCCTACGAAAATCAGGGCATTGGCAAAAAACTGATTCAATTCGTCGAAAATAAAGCTCTCGAAACCGGCCTGACGGAATTGATCGCACTCTCGACGCAGGCGTTTACGTACTTCCAGTCGAAGGGCGGCTTTGCCGAAGGAGGAATTGATGACCTTCCCCCGGAACGCCGCGAGCGATATGACCAGAGCGGACGAAACTCGAAAATTCTGGTGAGGAAGCTGAAGGTTCCCGGATAGGTAGAACGGAGGTGGGCCTCGCTTCCGCCCGGAGGGGTACAATCGCAGTATGAAAAACATTTGTTCATTCTATTTACTTCTGGCGATTGGTTGCCAGATTTGGGCGCAGGAAGGCACAATGACACCCCTGGGCGTTTTAGTTACGCCGCATCACGAAGTTCAAGTTTCCAAAGAGTTGCGATCAGTACTGCCGAAGAACGTGACGATTCGCCTGGTACAGCTAACGCAGATGGCGCTTGACGGGGAGCAGGTGGTTGTCTACGAAACGGGCAATCAGTTCGAACCGCACTCGCATGTGGCGGTTGTGAAAAGTGGTCAGCGGACCGCAGATTTCGCCCTGACAAGGCTGTTTCAACGAGATGGCGTTGGCGAATCTTATGAACTCTTTAATGCCTCGCAGTTCCTATCGGTGGACAACAAGAATGTTTTCATCGCAGCTTTTAGGAATATTGGCGACGGCGCTGGAACCCTTTTTGTACTTCTGACCGAACGTGCTGGTCGCTATGAAGTTGCATGGAGAGAAGGAACGAATCAGGGGCGGTTCAAGGTACTTCGAAGTGGGAAGATCCAAGTGTGGGACGCTGACGGTCAAGCGCAATGCGTCTGGTGCGCGCAACAATATAATGTCACCACTTTCGAGTGGAAGGACGGGGGGCTTTCAAGAATCAACCGTTTTAAAACGAAGCATGCGTTTGATCCGGGGCCTATATCAGATAGGCCCATCGTGATCGAAAAATGAGTCAAGGCTGCGGCTCCCCGGCATCACTGGTTCAAATGCATGACCTTGGCTGGTGGGAAACCGTTAAACGACGTGCTGCTGGCGGCGGCATAGGCGCCGATGTTCTCAGAGTAGATCAGATCGCCCATGTCCAAATCCGGGAGCTGCGCGGCCAGAGTGATCGTATCGAGGGCGTCGCACGTGGGGCCGAATACGGAGCAGATCTGAGTTGGACCTTTCTTGAAACTTCTCAGGTGGTATTGGCAATGGTCAAAGATTTGGCCGCTATAGGTGTGATACACGCCGTCATTGACATAGTAACAAAGTTTGCCTTCGCGGATGGCCTTGCCGATGATCTGGGCGATGGCGGTGGCGGCCGTGGCCACGAGGAAACGCCCGGGCTCAGCGAGGATTTCGATCGGTTCGGGGAACAGCCGGTTCAACTCGGAGGTGATCGTTCGGGCCAGTCTCCGGAAGGGTGGAATGGCCTCGTCGTAGTGGGCGGGAAAACCTCCGCCGATGTCGAGGAGCTTGAGATTGAAGCCCCGCGACTTGGCCTCGGCGAAAACGCTCGCGGCCAGATGCAGTGCCTGGCTGTAGTTCCCTGGGTTCGTGCACTGGCTGCCGACGTGAAAGCTCAGCCCCTCGACTACGAGATTGTGATCGTGAGCGAAGGCGATGAGGTCCACGGCCTCGCCGGGCGAGGCGCCAAATTTGCTTGACAGCTCCACCATCGATCCCGTATTGGGGACGCTCAACCGCAGCGCCAGGCCCGCGTGCGGCGCATGACGGGCGATCTTGATCACTTCCTCGTAGTTATCGTAGGTGACCAACGGCTTATAGGGATCCAACTGCTCGAGCGTTTCAACGGCTTTGATCGGGTTCGCGTAAATGATGCGATCCCAGATGAAATCCTGCCGTTCTTTCGCCGGAAGATCCTTGATCATTTCGTGAACGGTCAAGAACTCAGCCAGGCTGGCAACGTCGAAACTGCCTCCGGCCTCGTAGAACGTTCGCACGATCGCCGGTTCGGGGTTCGCCTTGACCGCATAGTAGACTTGGACCCGCGGCAAGTACTTGCGGAATTGCCTGTAGTTTTTCCGCAGCACTTTATGATCCACGACGACAAGCGGCGTGCCGTGCTTCTTCGCCAATTGAATCAGTTTCTTTTTTTCCATGGGCTATCGGTTTCGGTCAATCGCGACCGTGCGCGCGCGGTTGGTGTCGTAGCGGCGAGTTTACCTCGCCAAATGGCGGCGTAAAGCCACCGCTACGTCAAACTGAATTAGTACCTCGCGTCGCGCGGGATTTCAAATGCCATCGCCTTCCGTGATCAAAAAGTTCTTGAACTGCCACATGTCGGACGCATCGAGCTGGGGCTTGTTATATCCGTGGAAGAAGTTGGAGTAGTGCTTGAGCGGCGTCCAATCCGAGGCCACGGAAACCCATTTGCCCAGATAGGGCTTGCTGACGTCCAGCACAAAGTCATGGGGCAGGTCGTCGGGCACGCACAGCCCCCGCCGCGGGTTCTCGACCATCCACAGGCAAGCCGCGACCACCGAGATGGCCACCTGCATGGTGGTGGCGTTCTGGTGCGGCACCAGGCGGCGCGATTCCTCGATATCGAGGTCGGAGCCGGTCCACCACGATTGGTAGGGGTGCCCCATCACCAGCGCGCCCAAGATATCGGCCCCGCTCGATATTTCGTCGGTCATGATGCGGATGTTCGGTTGCAGACGGTAGTCGTAGCCACGTAGCTCGTGGAGCGAGGCAATGGCCGAATCGCAGGGGCAATAAGCGTAGTGGACCGTGGGGCGGTAAACCGCCTTTCCATTCTCCCAAACGGTCAGCTTCTCAGTAATAGTGAAAGCCTCACCGTGGCGCACGATCATCCCGATAATGTCGTGGTTCGGCGGCACCCAACTGGCAACGTAGGTGTTGATGCCCATCCGCGCCAGGCAAATCTGGCTCCGCGGGCCTTCCGCATGTTCGTAGGCAAAGGCGGGCAGCTCCTTTTCATGGGTGCCCCAGCCCATCTCGGCCGTGGTTGTTCCTTCTTCCCGGAAGCCCTCAACGCTCCAGGTGTTGACGAACTCGTTCACCTGTTTGGGCTGGTCGGTAATCTGCGTATCGCGCTCGCTGCAATGAATGACCTTGACGCCAAGTTGGCGGGCCAGGTGGTTAAAGTTCCCCGCTTGGGCGTGGTGGGCGACCTCCTCCGCCTGCGCGCCGCTGAATTTGCTTTCCGCCAGGGCTTTCTCCGCGATGTCCAGAAGCGCTTGCTTGGTGAAATGGCTGATCAGGCCGGGGTTCGCGCCGTGTTCGATCACTGCTGTCGGCCCCGGCTCACTCCACTTGGCGATCATCCTGCGCAAATTCATATGCCGCCAGTAGAGGGTTCGCTCCGTCGGGTGTTTGTTGGGGGCTCCGGCGTAAGGATCCCACAGTTCCACCGAAGTGTTGACGTACATGATGCCCCGGTCGTGGCACCACTGCACGATTTCGCAACAATCGATATTCCACGCCAAGTCGATAAGCATATCTCCGGCGGAAAGGTGCTGCCCCAAAAGGCTTCCCATGTTCTCCGGCGTCACCCGATCCTTGACGAAGGTGACGCCCTGGGCGATCCAGGGCTTCAGGGCTTCGTCGACCTGGTCGAAGTCAATCGCGGTGATGCGCTTGGGGTCGATCTTGAGGTGATTGATCAGGATGGGCAGCGTGCAGCGGGCCACCGCTCCAAAACCGACGAACACGACGCGATTCGGAAATTTAACCATCGTTGTTTTTTCCCCTTCGTTGCAATCGGAACCGAGCAAGCTACTACCTGCAAGCGATACGATGGCTCTTGCAAACCGAACCGCTCCGCATCGGGAAACAAGTAATATGCGTCAAATGCACGACTAAAATAACAGGATCGTGAATTTTCGGCAAGTCTGTATGACTCAGTCTTTATGACTCTGCTTGGCCGCAGTTGTTAATCTCCGTTGCAATGCCCGGCTGGGGCCGAGGAAGACCGGCGATGGCGGCCAAAGTTCAGCGGGAATTGCCTGCCGGCATGCGGAGGTTTCCCCGGCGTTTCGAGGGCTGGTGGTATTGGCGCCGATTCCCAGAGCGAGCGAAAGGACAGCGACCGCCGTGATGCCGGGATACTTGCCCAGGGCGCGAAGGGTATGGGGCTGGGTTTGCCAGAGACTTCTCACGGCGATCTTCCTGTGATCAGTCTTGCGAGACCGTTCCAGATTTACTCCGATCGGTGTGTTTCCCTAGTTGGCCTCGATCCAATCGTAGTAGAGACCCTACCCAGCGCGTTTACCTTCTCGTACGAGGGATTCATCCGCCGTTTGGAAACCGCGCTCTTCCGCCAGTCTCCACCGGGCCGGAGTCTCTCCAGCGCACGCCGCTCCGGGCCGCTAAAAATGCGGCTTCCGGAGGGGCTTGACTAAATTCGGAGTGCGGGATATGTTGACGCATCGTTTCAATACAACGAGCATAGATTTTGTTGATAAGAGAGAGAAATATATTTTATGGGTGAGATAAACCCGAGGGCAGTTTGGGAGTTCGCCCTTGCTCAAAACGCCAAGATGGTGAAGATTCGCTTCACCGCCCCCGGGCGTTGCCGCATGCTTTCAAACAGGCGTGAAACGCCTGAATTCTAAATTCGAGTAGGAGGAAAAAACTATGACGCCAGATGAAGTCATGAAATTCATCAAGGAGAAGGGTATCCAGGTCGTGGATTTGAAATTTGTGGACCTGCCCGGGTTGTGGCAACACTTCTCGGTCTCAGCCCGCGAATTCGACGAGGGTGCCTTCACCGACGGAGTGGGGTTTGACGGATCGAGCATTCGTGGCTTTCAAGCCATCCACGAAAGCGACATGCTGCTGGTCCCGGACCCGAAGGCCACGTTCGTCGACCCGTTCGCCAACGTCGCCACGCTCAGCATCATTTGCGACGTGAAGGACCCGGTGACCGGCAAAATGTATTCACGCGACCCGCGGCACATTGCCAAGAAGGCGGAGGCGCATTTGAAGGCATCCGGCATCGCCGATAAGGCCTATTTCGGGCCGGAGGCTGAGTTTTACATCTTTGACAGCGTCCGCTTCGATCAGTCCTACAACTTTGGGTATTACCACATTGACTCCGACGAAGGTTTCTGGAACAGCGGCAAGGAGGAATCCCTGGACGGCGGAAAGAATCTGGGCTACAAGATCCGTTACAAGGAAGGGTACTTTCCGGTGCCGCCCATGGACAGTCTCCAGGACATCCGCTCGGAGATGATGTTGACGCTGGAGGGCCTGGACGTCGCCGTCGAGGTCCACCACCATGAGGTGGGCACGGCGGGCCAAGCGGAAATTGATATGCGGTTCGATACGCTCATCAAGATGGGTGACAACATGATGAAGTTTAAGTACGTCACCAAGAACGTCGCCCGCCGCCACGGTAAGGTGGTCACTTTCATGCCCAAGCCCCTTTTCCAGGATAACGGGTCCGGCATGCACGTCCATCAGAGCCTGTGGAACAACAACAAGAATATTTTCTTCAAACCCGGCGCTTATGCGGACATGAGTGAGGCGGGAGTGCATTACATCGGCGGTATCCTGGCGCACGCGCCGGCCCTTTTGGCCCTGTGCGCCCCCACCACCAACTCCTACCGGCGGCTGGTCCCCGGCTACGAAGCCCCCATCAACCTGATTTACTCACAAAGGAATCGCAGTGCTTGCGTGCGTATTCCGGTCTACTCCAAGAGCGAAAAAGCCAAGCGCCTCGAGTTCCGCTGCCCAGATCCCTCTGCCAATCCGTACCTATGCATGAGCGCCATGCTCATGGCCGGCCTCGACGGCATAGAGAAGAAATTGATGCCCCCGGCCCCCATTGACAAGGACCTGTACGATCTGGAGCCGGAGGAGAAGGCCAAGGTCAAGTCCACCCCCGGCAGCTTGAATGAAGTCTTGGAAGCTCTGGAGCGGGACCACGAATTCCTGCTGAAGGGCGGAGTATTTACTAAAGACCTCATCGAAACCTGGATAGAGTACAAGCGCAAGAAAGAGCTGGAACCCGTGCAGCTCCGGCCGCATCCGCACGAGTTCGCTCTTTACTTCGACATTTAACCGATGCGGGCCCCGTCGGTGTGGTGGGCACGCGGTCCATCAGCCGACGGACGGCCCTACAACCCTTCGGCCCTCCAATAACTGCGGGTGGGGAGTGTAGGCGAGTATCGCGATACGCTCCCACTCCCCACCTTGATGTACCCTAGGGAAGCGTGTCGGCACGGCGCCCCCACTCCCGTGGGGGTGGACGTGCCTTATTGACGGAGCGGGGTGTTTTCTATTACCTTGACTAGGATCAATTGCAGAGATACTTTAACCTGCCTGTCTCACCGTAACCGGCATTTGGCCTAAACATCGGCGGGAGGGAATCTCAGTTGTAGGGAAATGGCTTGCCGTCCCCCGGATGTAACGCTGTTCATTGAGGAGGGTAGGGCAAGCCCTGCCCCTACAACCCATCTTACGGAGGGAGTATGAATGCGAAGGCCGTTTTAGAGTTCGCAGCAGCAAATAACATCAAGATGCTCGATCTGCGCTTCACAGACCTGCCGGGTCTGTGGCACCACGTTTCGTTTCCAATCCACGAATTGGATGAGGCATCATTTGAGGATGGGTTCGGGATGGACGGCTCCAGTATCCGAGGCTGGGCTGCCATCCATGAAAGTGACATGCTCCTGGTGCCGGATCCGAGTTGGTACACACTCGACCCTTTTACCGACACACCCACCCTGGTTATGATCGGTGACATCATTGACCCCGTCACCAAGCAGCATTACGTCAGGGATCCGCGCCACATTGCGAAAAAAGCCGAAACCTATCTTGCTTACACGGGTATCGCCGATAAGGCTTGCTTCGGGGCAGAAGCGGAATTCTTTATCTTTGACAACATCCGCTTCGATCAAGCCCAGCAACATGGCTATTACTTCATCGACGCGGAAGAAGGCCGTTGGAACTCCGGGCGCGAGAAGGACAACCTCGGGTACCGGCCGCGTTACAAGGAAGGTTACTTCCCGGTTCCGCCCACCGATCACTACCAGGACTTGCGCAGCGAAATGGTTCTGACGATGGAGAAAGCGGGACTCGACATCGAGTGCCATCATCACGAGGTGGCCACCGGCGGGCAAGCGGAAATTGACCAGCGCTTCAACTCCCTGGTGAAATCCGCGGATGGAATGATGATTTACAAATACATCATCCGCAACGTGGCTCACCAGTGGGGTAAAACGGTGACCTTCATGCCCAAACCGATTTACCAGGATAATGGTTCCGGCATGCACACTCATCAAAGTTTGTGGAAAGAGGGAAAGCCGCTTTTCGCGGGTGACCGCTACGCGGGCCTGAGCCAAATGGCCCTCCATTATATTGGCGGGCTGCTGAAGCACTCTCCGGCGCTCGCCGCGCTGATTGCCCCCACCACCAATTCCTACAAGCGCTTGGTGCCAGGGTTTGAAGCACCCGTTAACCTCGCCTACTCGCGGCGCAATCGCAGCGCGGCCTGCCGCATTCCCATGTACTCGGCCAGTCCTAAGTCGAAACGGGTGGAATACCGGCCCCCGGATCCCTCCTGCAATCCCTACTTGGCTTTCGCCGCGATGTTGATGGCGGGACTGGATGGAGTGGAGAACAAGATCGATCCCGGCGAACCGCTGGACAAGGACATCTACGATCTCGGTCCCGAGGAGATGAAAGCTGTTCCCTCCATGCCCGGCTCGCTTGAGGAGTCGCTCCGCGCCTTGGAAAAGGACAACGACTTCCTGCTCAAAGGCGACGTTTTCAGCGAGGAATTGCTTGAAACCTGGATTGATTACAAAATGAAGAACGAAGTGCAGGCCGTGAACACGCGCCCGCACCCGTACGAGTTCGCGCTGTATTACGACATTTAAGCGCAAGTAGCGTGCCTTCAATTAGTCAAAGACAGGCGATAATGATTTGGCATACTCGGTGATTTTTCCTCCTGCGGACCGGTATTTAGGGCTAAGGGGAAAGCCGAAATGCAAGATGTAACCACCAACGCCGGGGCTGAACGTTCTTCAGCCCCGGTTTCTTTTTCAGCCAGGACCGTTACGGTCTTCGTTCGCCACAGCGCAAGTTGTAAGGACAAAGAGCGGGCGGTGAGTGGCGAAAATGCCGGTGCCCGAAGGCGCTTCTCGTTTATGAGGGTCAAGGCTCAGGCAAGAATCGGCGTGTAAGCGCCAAGACCCGTTCATGGGAAGAGGAGAATCAGGACCCATGGTTTTTTTGCTGGCTTTGGCGTTGGTGGCCCCGGGCGCGTCGGGCGCTGTCGTGATTGAGCCCGTTGCCAACATGTATTCCGCCCCGAGTCAGGACGCCAGCGTGGTGTCGCAAGCGATCTGCGGCTCGAGCGTCGTTGTCGTGGAAGAGAAGAGCCCATGGGCCAAGGTGCGCACGGCGGATAATTACAGCGGCTGGATGCTGTTCGCGGCGCTGCGTCGGTACGGCACGGACGACCACGCGTACGCTTCCTCCGGAACCGTTGCGCAAGTGGAAAATCCCTTTGCCAATGTCTACCGCGAACCGAATGTGACGAAGCACCAACCGCTGCTGACGCTCCCCTTTGCGGCGCGTCTGGAAGTGATCGCTCCGCCCGGGAACGATGGCGACGGGTGGTTGGAGGGGCGCCTTGCAGATGGGCGCACCGGCTGGATTCAGCGCGGCGATGTCAGTTTGAAACCCCGGCCACTCAGCATCAGGGAAACGATCGCGCTCGCCCAGCGCTTCCTGGGCTTCACTTACCTGTGGGGCGGGACTTCCAGCTTTGGATTCGATTGTTCAGGCTTCACGCAGATGCTGGTTGGCCAGCGTGGTATCGTGATGCCGCGCGACGCCGACATGCAGGCGGCGTGGGCAGGCGTCGGGGCGGTAAAACGCAGCAAACTTCGGCCGGGTGATTTGCTTTTTTTCGGTGAGTCGCCCGAGAAGATCACCCACACCGGGATGTTCATCGGCCATGGAGAATTCATCCACGACTCGACGCACGAGCATCCCGGGGTGCAGATCGGCCGTGTGGCGGACGAGCCGTGGACGCATTTGCTTGTTGCCTGCAGGAGGTTGAAATGAATCGGCGCGACTGGATCAAAACCTTGGGGTCGGCTGCCGTGGTGAAGGGCTGGGAGGCTCCGGCGCGGGCGCTGGGCCCGGCAAGCGCCCCGCAGGCTGCCCACAGCCTATCAACGCAACGGTTGGAGACGGAAATTGTACATCTGAAGCTTCGGCACACCTGGACCACCACGATGTCATCGAGCGCGTACCGCGACACGCTTTACGTGCGGTATATGCGCGACGGCGTGACCGGCCACGGCGAAGGAGCGCCCATCGTCCGCTACCACGAGAACGCCGTAGACGCGCAGCGGGCGGCCCAATCCGTGCAGGATTTGATGGCCGCGGCCGACCCCTGGCAATTCCAAAAGCTCATGACTGAGGTTTTTCAACGCGTGCCGGGACAGTTCGCCGCGAAAGCCGCTCTTGACATTGCCCTGATGGATTGGGTGGGGCAAAGATTGGGGATTCCATTGTACCGCTACTATGGGCTTGATCCGGGCGATGCGCCCATCACCACATTTTCCATCGGCATTGATACTCCGGAAATCACCCGTCAAAAGGTGCGGGAAGCGGAGCCTTTTCCCGTCCTCAAAATCAAAGTCGGCCTCGACACCGATGAAGCCACCATCGCGGCCGTGCGCAGCGTCACCGATAAGCCCCTGCGTGTGGACGCTAACGAAGGCTGGAAGGACAAAGAAGAGGCGGTGCGAAAAATCAACTGGCTGGCAGGACAAGGAGTGGAATTCGTTGAGCAGCCCATGCCCGCCGAAATGCTGGAGGAGACGCGATGGGTACGGGATCGCGTTCACCTGCCCTTGATTGCCGACGAAGCGTGCCAGAGGGCAAGCGATATTCCCAAGCTCGTGGGAATCTACGCCGGCGTGAACGTCAAGCTGGACAAGTGTGGAGGGATTTTGGAAGCCTTCAAGATGCTGCAAATGGCGCGCACCCTGGGGCTCAAGACCATGCTGGGCTGCATGGTGTCAAGTTCCGTGAGCGTCACGGCCGCCGCCCATCTTTCGCCGCTGGTGGACTACGCGGACTTGGACGGGAATCTTCTGATCGCCAACGACCCCTTCTCCGGAGTGCAGGTCAAGAAGGGAAAACTTGTGCTCCCGGATCGTCCCGGCCTAGGGCTCCAGCCGGCGTGAGGGCACACCCGGGCATATCTTGAAAAACTCCCCTCCGAGTACGGACAGCGGACTTCCCAAATACAAGCTATAATCTCCCCAATGCGACCGGACTTCGAGGCAGTGCACTTTGAAGATCGCGGCAAAGCTGCCGGCAACCTGGAGCGCCTGACGGAACAGTTGGCGCCCACGCTACTGACCCCTTTGGCTTCTTTGCTCTCGCAGTCGCCTGATCCCGACGGCGCGCTCAACCTTTTGGAACGCTATGCGCAGGGCGCCCCACCGCAGGTCCTGGGTGACCTGGCCCGCTACCCCACCGCCCTCTCCTATCTCATCGCCATTTTTGGATATAGCGGATACCTGGCGGAGACGTTGCTCTCGGAGCCGGAGTTGGTGGTGCAGTTCGCGCGCGACCGCAATTTCACCAAGCTGAAATCCAAAGAAGACCTGATGCAGGACTTCGCGCGGTTTTCCACCACCAATCCGGACCCGTGGCTGGCAGCTTTGCTGGCGCGCTTCAAACGCCGGAACTACATCCGCCTTGTGCTGAAGGATGTGCTTCACCTCTCGACGCTGGGGGAGACGACTTTGGAGCTTTCCACCCTCGCGGACGTCATTCTTTCCGACGCCTATCTGTACTGTGACCGCGAGCTGGAGAAGCGTTATGGACGGCCGCAATATCGCGACGCGCAGGGCCGCATTGTGCGCGCCGGCTTCAGCATTGTCTCCCTCGGCAAGCTGGGCGGAAACGAGTTGAACTACAACTCCGATATCGACCTGCTTTTCCTTTATTCCCACGACGGAGAGACGGCGGGGGGGAACGAGCGCGATTCCAACACCACCAATAAGGAGTATTTTGTGCATGTGGCGCATGCCATCACGCGAACCATCACCCAGGCGACGTCGCAAGGCGAGGTGTTTCGCGTGGATTTGCGGCTGCGCCCCGAGGGTGAGCAGGGCGACCTGGCGATCTCACTGAATTCCGCCCGCGAGTATTACGAACACCGGGCGCGCGACTGGGAATTGCAGATGCTCATCAAGGCGCGCCATTCCGCCGGCGACGCCAAGCTGACGCGCGACTTCCTGCGCAGCGTGGAGGAGTACGTTTACCGCTCGCCCGGAGATTTTGTGGCGGTGGAGAGCATTCTTCTTTCGCGCGAGAGAATCTCCAAGAAGCTGCGGGAAAGCCGCGGGGAGGCGATTGACGTCAAGCGCCATCGCGGTGGCATCCGCGACATCGAGTTCCTGGTGCAGTGCTTGCAGCGTCTGCACGGTTTGCAAGACCACTGGGTGCGATCGGGAGGAACCCTCTTCGCCCTGCGCAAACTCAATGACAAAGGCTGGCTTTCCAACCAGGATTACGCCGCCTTGACGTCGGCCTATGAGTTCCTGCGCAAGGTGGAACACCGGGTGCAGATGGAAGCGGGCCAGCAAACGCATCGGCTTCCCTCCGACCCCGGCGCGCTTGACCGGCTGGGACGCCGGACCGGCGTGGAGGCCGCGCCCGGCGAGCGCCCGGGCGATGTTTTGCTGCGTAAAGTTCGCGACGCTTTCGCGGTGGTGGATGAGATTTACCAGCGCGTGATTCATCCCGCGGACGCTTCCGTGCCGGGAACGGCTTTCGTGCTAAAGCCCGCGCCCACGCTCCTGCCCGATGCCGGGCGCCAGTCATTTGACTCGCTGTTGAGCTTCCTGGACATTCAGGCGCCGGAAGTGGCCCGCATCGTGCGTGAAGCGGACCTGCCGGAACGCGCGCGGCGAAATACAATTCGCCTGCTCACAGCCATGGCCAGCTCGCCGGAACGGTTTGCCCCGGCCCTGGCCAAGCCCGCCGGCCTGCGCCATGCCATGGAAGTGGCCGGGGCCAGCGCCTACCTGACGGAACTCCTGGTTCATCATCCCGAAGACCTGGAAATCCTCGCTGCCGCTGATCTCGTGCCGTCCGATGGCGCCGCGAGCGGGCAGTTGGATATGGGCTTGGAAACTCCTCCCCTGCCCGAAGCCTATGCTTGGGCCTCCGAAGCAGGGCTCGGTCTGCGCGAAAAAATGGCTATGTTGCGGCGCCAATACCGCACTCGGGTTCTGGAGTTGGGCACGGTGGACCTGGTGGCTGGTGGCTCCGCCTTCCCCATGTTGAAGCGTTGGACGGCGAACGCTGCGCGTTGCATTTCCAGCGCCCAATTAATTGCGCGCAGTTCCGAGAGCCGCAAAAAGTTGCCCACCGGCAGCAATGTGCCCATCGTGGTTCTAGGCATGGGCCGCCTGGGGCTGAGTGAGTTCGATTTGGCTTCCGACGCTGACCTGGTCTTTGTGGCCGGGTCGGAGGCAAAACGCGAGGACCTGGAACAGTGGACCCACCTGGCGGAGAAAACCATTGAGGTGCTTTCCAGTTACACCAGCGATGGCACGATATTCCCCGTGGATACGCGCTTGCGTCCGCGCGGGCAGGAAGGGGAATTGGTGGTGACCCTCGAGGGGTTCCTCAGCTACGTCGCGGAAGACGCGCAGGCGTGGGAGTTGCTCACCTATATGAAGGCCCATCCGCTGGCGGGAGACGCGCAACTGGCCCAGTTGCTCGTGGACCGGCTTCCGGCGGCGATTGACCACCGGCTTTCAACCAAGGCTGACTTTGAAGGGGAACTCCACCAAATGCGGCGGCGGCTGGAACGAGAAATGGCGGTTCCGAGCAGCAACACCAAAACCGCCCCCGGAGGTTATTACGACGTGGACTTTGCCGTATCCCGCACGCGATTGCGGCGCCGGGTAGCGGCCCCGCCCGGAGCCAACATGGCGGAGCAGATTGCCGCCCTGCGCGCAGCGGAAGCCATCTCCGCGGAGGACGCCGCGGCCTTGACCGAGGGTGCCGGATTCCTGCGCTCCGTGGACCACATCCTCCGCTTGGTGACGGGTAAGGCGCCCCTCGGCTTGCCCGAAAACAGCGCCCAAGCGGAAACGGCCGAAAATGTGGCGTTCCGCTGGAAGCTGATTGCTGACGGGCAGACACTGGCCGGGAAGCTCCGGGACACACAACAGCAGCTTCGGTATGTCTACCGCCGTTTGGTGGATTCAGAATGATGGACGATTTACGATTGACGATGGCCGCTTGACGATGGCCGATGACGACCGATTTAAATCGTCAATCGACAATCGAACATCGGCAAGTAAGATTTACCATTCGCGACGACGGCCGCCCCCGCCCCCGCCTCCGCCGGAATGTCCGCGGCCAGGGCCACGGCCACCCCCACCGCCTCCAGGGCGACGTCCCCCCCCGCCCCCCCCGCCGAAATCATTGCGCGGTGGACGCGCTTCGTTCACCGTTAACCGGCGGCCTTGCAAGGATTGCCCATTCAGGCCGGCGATGGCCCGCTCCATGTCCTCGCCCTCCGCCAGTTCGATGAATCCGAAGCCACGCGATTGCCCCGTGGTCTTATCACGAATGACGACGGCCGAAGCTGCCTGAAAACCTGCACCACTGACGAATTCACCCAGTTCAATGTCTGTCACTTCGTGGGGAAGGTTCCCCACGAACAACTTTTGCGGCATGAGATGCTCCCGATGGCGAGGCGGCCTCGATCCGCCACCTTCACCTTTTAGATTTTAACGACCCGATCTGTTTGTGGACCCCGGACCTTCGGCGCTAGTCTTCCGGAAAAGAGCGAGACCCGTCACTCGTATTGGCCGGTGGATAAACGAAATCCTTTCTCTCGGCCGGCGAGAGAGGATTTCATCATACTTGGCAGCCTGAATACCCAACCCTGATCCGTTCTGACATTACCTATTTCTGAAATGGCAATCTGTGAAGCAGGGACAATGCGTGGAGACTTGAGCCCCGCGTAATGCCGTGGGTCGCGAAAGCAGATGCCCCTTTAGCCGGATGCCTGCCGCGAGACACAGCAGTACTAATTAACTGCGTGGGGGATTCTAGCACGCATTTTGGCTAACGAAAGCAAAAAAAGCAACAGGAGTCCCCGCCTTGGCGTTAAAACGACCGGTTGGCAGGTTCGAAAGCACGCCAGGGCCGGCCACACTTTGTCGTCACCAATGCGTGCTCGAACCCTGCCCGGCGCGCTTACCTTAGCGCTTTTGGGCCAAGCCCCCGGAAAAAGCGCCCCCGCTGCCGCCGGGCGGCGATGGCTTGGGTCGGAATAGCCACACCCAGTAAACGAGAGCCCGACGGGCCGCTGTTGCCCAACGGCTTCTCCCCCCTATGCCCTGGAGCCACCGTCGCGCGGGCCTGGCACACAGGCCGGCGCGTCGCTGGCTTATCCACAATTAACCCCAAGCGTGCAGCACAGGGTCGGTGCTATCCAAACTCCGCGCACTTCTGTCCAAATCCTCGAATTTACTGCCTTGGATTCTTGCGGCGACAGAGGGCGGCCCGCAAGCGCCGCTTTTTCCCCCTCCGCCAGCCGACGTAGGGGGGTGAGAGGGGCCAAACCATGGCGACAACAAGTCAGCGAAACTGCCAAATGAACACCCATGCCACCCCGAGACGGCGGGATTGTGGTTTTCACACAGAGTTAATGTTGAAATCGGAGATTCCGCGTAAACTGCTTGAGCGAACTATACGGAAGCGGGAAACATCATATGCGATGGATGAAGGCAACGGTCGAGAAACAACTCGGAATCATCTCCAGCCTGGCGGCAGCGGTGCTCATCATAGCCGGGGTGCTTTCTTATCAGAACACGCAGGAACTCATCCTGGTCAACGGCCGGGTGGCCAAGACGAACGAAGTTCTGGCAGCAATCTCCCTGACGTTCTCGGCCATTCAGGACGCGCAGAACCGGGCCACGGATTTTGCCATCGTCAGGGATGAGCAGTTTCGCGATCTCTATTACGCCAGCGTCGCCCAGGCGCAAAAGCAGTTCGACCATCTCCGCACTCTAACCTCCGATAATCCCCGCCAGCAGGCGCGCCTGGACGGACTTGATAATCAAATCGAAAACGCCTTCAGCATCTTCCACCTGGTCATGAACCTGCCCCAGGGCGAGAAGTTCGCGGCCGAGACGGCGGCGGAACTCCAGGTGCGGGAAGAGAAAAGCATGGATGAAATCCGCCGCGACATCCACGCCATGGAAGAGGAGGAGCACCGGCTGCTCGAACAACGCAACGCCGAATCCGCCTCCACGGCCCGTAACACCATCAGCATCGTCGTGCTCGCCAGCGTGCTGGCGGTGGCCATTCTGATGCTGGCCAGCGTGATCCTGCATATTGACATTGTCCGTCGCGTGAAAGCGGAGAATGCGCTCAGCACTTCCGAGCATCGTTACCGTTTACTCTTTCAGCATAATCTGGCGGCGGTCTTTCTCACTTCGCTTGATGGCCAGATCCACGAGTGTAACGAAGCCTTTGTGCACCTCGCCGGGTACTCTTGCCGCGAAGAGGTCTTGCGCCGAAACGCAACGGACTTCTACTGTCAGGCGGGGGATCGCGAGGCTTTGGTGGAAATCCTGCGCCAGGAGGGCCGGGTGACCGGCCGTGAGATTTGCTTTCGCCGCCGCGATGGCAGCCTGGGTTGGGGCCTCATGACGGCCGCGCTGCTCGTTCCCGACGCTGACTCTCCGCTGCCCCTCATCCAGGGCACGATCATCGACATCACCGACCGCAAGCGCACCGAGGAAGAGCTGGTCAGGGCCAAAGAGGCGGCGGAAGCGGCCAACCAGGCCAAGAGCGATTTTCTGGCGAACATCAGCCATGAAATTCGCACGCCCATGAACGGAATCATCGGGATGACCGAACTCGCTCTGGATACGGAGTTGGACGACGAACAGCGCGAGTACCTCCGGACCGTGCAGAAGTCATCGGATGCCATGATGGCTGTCATCAACGACATTCTGGACTTTTCGAAAATAGAAGCCAAGAAGCAGGACCTGGAGATCATTGAATTCAACCTGCGGGACTGCGTGGGAGACGCTCTCAAAACCCTCGCTCCCCGCGCCCATGAAAAGGGGCTGGAGATTTCCTGCGATATCCGCCCGGAATTGCCTGACGCCCTCCTGGGTGACCCTGGCCGGCTGCGCCAGATCCTCTTGAATCTGGTGGGCAACGCCATCAAATTCACCGACCATGGCGAAATCGTCGTTTACGCGGGCGTGGAGGAGCGCAGGGAAAGGGCCACGACACTGCACTTCCGGGTTGCGGACAGCGGAATCGGCATACCGCGAGACAAGCAGCAACTGATATTTGAAGCCTTCACGCAAGCTGACACCTCCGCCACACGAAAATACGGAGGAACCGGACTGGGCCTGAGCATCTGCTCGCAGTTGGTGGCACTGATGGGCGGGAAAATCTGGGTGGAGAGCGAGCAGGGAAAGGGTAGCACCTTCCATTTCACGGCGAAGTTTGAAGTTCCGGAAGCGCCGCTGCCCAAAGCCGCTTCCGCTCCCCCGGAGGCCCTTTATGGCCTGGGCGTGCTGGTGGTGGACGATAACGAGACGAACCGCCGCCTGCTGGAAGAAACGCTCAAACGCTGGGGGGCGATGCCTGTTACCGCCGCCAGTGGGCAAGCTGCGTTGGAAGCTATGGCCTCGGCCGAGGCGGCGGGGAAACCCTTTTCCATGATCCTGCTGGATCATCAGATGCCCGGCATGGATGGCTTTGCGGTTGCGGAACAGATCCGGCAGCAGCCCAAACTTATTTCCACTACCATCATGATGCTCAGTTCCGGCGGGCAGAGGGGTGATGCCTCCCGCTGCCGCAAACTGGGAATCACCGCCTATCTTTTCAAGCCCTTTAAGCAGTCGGAACTCCTCGATGCCACGTTGAATGCCTTGGGCCGCCAGTCCGCGGACCCCGCCAAGCCCCCGTTGATTACCCGGCACACCCTGCGTGGACCGGGGTCCGCCCTCTCCGTGTTGGTTGCCGAAGACAGTCCCGTCAACCAGCGGCTGGCGATGCGGTTACTGGAGAAACGCGGGCATACGGTACAGGTTGCCGCCAACGGCGCGGAAGCTCTGGCCGCCCTGGACAAGCAGAGTTTTGACGTGGTCCTTATGGATGTGCAGATGCCGGTGCTCGATGGACTGCAAGCCACGGCCGCCATTCGGGAAAGCGAGAAGACCACCGGCAAGCATCTTCGCATCATCGCCATGACCGCCCACGCCATGGAGGGTGATCGCGCTAACTGCCTGGCAGCGGGGATGGACGGGTATATCTCCAAGCCCATCCACGCCCAGGAAATGCTCGCCGTCCTCGAAGACACAAGCCTCCCGGCATAGCACGCGCTAACTGGAGCCGGGCCATCTTGATCCTCCGGCGGCGGCTTTTCGCATGCCGCCGCCGGATGGGTCAATTACCTCTTTGATTTTGGGAATTTCCATGCTAGCCTATATTCTCGGGTAAGGCGGCAGGGCCTAGAGGCAGGAGGCTAGTTATGAGGTGGGCCCCAGGAAGGGCGCGCCGCGCAAATCGCTCCTACCCACCGCAACGCGCCGCATATGCGTTGAACGCAGGATTCCAACTTTCGCGAGGTCCGGCGGCTTACGAGCTTGTTGCTCAAGATTAAGCGCTTTGATTGTCAGAAGGAAGTGTGGGAAGACCAAAAACATGACCAAAGTCTCTCGCGATGTAACAGAAACAAAGGGAGTTAGTTCATGGTCGAGGGAAACTTGCAAAAGTATATGTCATTGAAAGCAAACGGTTTATATGTTTCGACGGGGAACGTAGCGGGAAAAAAGGGGGGTCTTTTTTGCCCGGAGTCTTGGCTATGTTATTGAAAACACATATAGAAAAATGTCAGTTTATCGGTCTCTCGCGATGTTGATGAAAATAAATGAGATGTAGCATATCTCTGGCGATCTCTAGGAAACAAAAGGGGTTGTGGTGCGCCGGGGGGCAGGGCTTAATCCGTCGCCGCGGCTCAGCAAGAGGGTGCCGCGGACGAAATCGGAAGGCGGAATATGCCGGACCCGCCGCTCATGGGCGATTGGCCGCACCGTCAATTCTCCCGCATCGCTTTTGGGTAGAGCGCGGTGAGAGGATGAAACAATTTGCTGACTGCGAAATTCGCAAATCGGAGCTCGAAACTCGAGATTCTGAATGCTGGGTTCTGAAGTCCACATGCCCTTCGATTTTCTTGTCCGGCAGGGTATTTAAGTAAGGCGTGAGCAGGGAATCGCAAATCTGAGATTCCAGATTCAGAGGGCGAAAGAGTCGGAGGTCGACGTTGACGCCCGGCGACCCATAAGGCATATTCTGAGATGTGATATTCGTGGACTGCATCATCATGAGTGTCCGGCGTGGGTCAGATTGATGCAGAGGCGGTGAGCTTATCCCGCCAGATTTGTAGCGGCGGGTTTACCCCCACCAGCACGCGGCCATGGCGGCGTTCCGATCCAGGTCGGGATGAATTACGCCCCCGCTACATCAGATTGACACTTGTTCTCCCCACCGAAGGGTGATTGACATGACTGAAACCTCAGCCGCGAATGCGAGTTTTGAAGGGCTGGAAGTAGTGGCCTTTGAAAGCCGTCATGCCCCCGAAATGGCTGCCCTGATTGCGAGATTTGGGGGTGTGCCGCGCGTGGCTCCGGCCCTGCGAGAGGCTCTACTGGAAGAAAACTCCGCCGTCTTGGCGCTCGGCACGGAGCTGTTCGCCGGGCGGCTCGACGCAATCGTGTTTATGACCGGGGTCGGCACGCGCCGGCTGATCGAGGTGTTGGAGACACGATACGCTCGCGAGGAGATCGTGCAAGCGCTGGCGGGAATCACCGTGGTGGCGCGTGGACCGAAGCCGGTTAAGGTCCTGCGCGAGCTCAAAGTGCCCATCACCATTACGGTGCCGGAGCCCAACACCTGGCGCGAAATCCTGCAGGCGTTGGACGAAAACCCGCCTGCAGGCCGAAGCGCATCGTTGGCCGACCGCCCTGGCAACCTTTCGGCGGGCGAAGGTCCGCGCGGATTCACCCTGGCGGGCAGCCGCGTGGCGGTGCAGGAATATGGCCTGCCCAATGGAGCCTTCCTCGCCGCGCTCAAGGAACGCGGGGTCGAAGTGCGGCGCGTGCCGGTTTATCAATGGACGCTCCCCCGGGATCTTCAGCCCCTGCGCGAAGCCATCCGGGCGCTGGTGGAGGGCCGGGCGCAGGTGGCGCTCTTCACCAACTCGGCGCAAGTGGAACATCTGCTGCGCGTGGCCGCGGAAGACGGGGTGAAGGATCGGCTGCTCGAAGCCCTGGCGAAGGTGGTAGTGGCTTCCGTGGGCCCGACCTGCAGCGAGACGCTGCTCCATCATGGAATCGCCATCGATCTCGAGCCCATGCATCCCAAGATGGGACCTTTGGTGCAGGAAACCGCGCAGCGGGCGAAGGAGCACATGAAAAAAAAGGAGTCTGGAGTCAGGAGTCAGAAGACCGAGGATTCTGAATCCCATGTCTCGTCTGCCGATGCCGCGTCCCGTGTCCCGTATCCCGTATCCCGAACCCCGAACCCCGAATCCCGTCCCCCGTGGGAAGACTCGCGTTTCATGAAGACCTGCCGTTTCGAAGCGGTTGACGCCACCCCCATCTGGCTGATGCGCCAGGCGGGCCGCTATATGAAAGAATATCGGGATTTGCGCGCTCGCGTGCCTTTCCTGGATCTGTGCAAGAACCCCGCCCTGGTTTCAGAAGTCACCGTTACCGCGGCGGAAAAGCTGGGCGTGGATGCGGCCATCATCTTTGCCGATTTGCTTCTGATCGTTGAGCCGCTGGGGTTGCACCTGGAATACGGCCAGGGGGAAGGGCCGGTGATCAGCCCCGCTGTGCGCGATGCTGCTGACATTGACCGCCTGCGCGAGGTCGATCCGGAACAATCACTGGGATACTTCTATGAAGCCATCCGCCAGACGCGCTCCGACCTGAATCCGCGGCTGCCGCTGATTGGATTCGCCGGCTGCCCTTTCACCCTGGCTTCCTACCTGATCGAGGGGGGCGGGTCCAGGAATTACCGCCACACCAAGACCCTGATGTACCGCGACGCGGGCGCCTGGCGGGCGTTGATGGAGCGCCTGGCGCGCTGCCTGGCGCGGTACATCAACGCCCAGATCGACGCCGGCGTGCAGGCCGTGCAGGTTTTTGACACCTGGGTGGGGTGCCTCGGCCCCGCCGACTATCGCGATTACGTCCAACCCTATACGCGCATGATGTTGCAAGCCGTTAAGCCCGGAACGCATATTATCCACTTTGGAACGGGGACGGCCATGCTGCTGGAAGCCATGCGCGACGCGGGCGGGGACGTGATCGGCGTCGACTCCCACGTGGAGCTTGAGGATGCCTGGCAGCGGCTGGGGGACCTCGTGGGGGTGCAGGGAAACCTTGACCCCATGGTGCTTTACGGCGGCCAGGATTTCATCCGCATGCGCGCCCAGCGCATCCTGGACCAAGCCGCGGGCCGCCCCGGCCACATCTTCAACCTCGGCCACGGCCTGCTGCCGGATACTCCTTACGAGAATGTGGTGGCGCTGGTCAAGATGGTCCACGACCTCAGCAGCAACGCGATCGCCAAGGGCCATGGGCTCCCGCGCGCCGCGAAAGGCTGCCGCAAGACCCTGGAGCAAGACGAACCCCAGTGAGCGGGTAGCGCCGGCAGGATCGTAGGCTCAGGGCAGCCCTATAAGGCCTTGCACGCATTGTCAAGCGTAGCAAACCGGGAGAAGGCGTACTATCCCTTATCGAGATTTGTCAGAACCCGCCATGGGTTCGCCGCGCCAGTGCTGCAGATCCTGAAGCTGGATGCGTTTCATCAGTCCGCTACGGTCCGAGAAGTAGGCTTTCAAGGTGCTGCCTAGTCTGGCAGGAACCACCATGACTTGATTGTAGGCCATTTGTTTCCAGGAGATTGACCCGATGTGCGGAACCAGGCCGGTACCCCACTGGAAGATGAAAGCCAGGTTCCAAAGGATCAAAGCGCCGATTACAAGCGCACTGGTCGCGAGTGCCCCGCGCGCTCGAGTGAACCAAAAACTGGCCTCCTGAAGGAAAACAGCAAGACCCAGGATAAACAGTGGAGTAAGAGAAATGAAGAAGCGGTTTCCGAAGGATGAAAGTCCATGCCAAGCGGGGTGACAAGCCACGATATAGTACAGAATAGCGAAAGCTGCCAGCGAATATGTGGCCAGTTCACGATCGTAACGGCGGAGAAGAAACAGTCCCATCAGGGCCGGAGCTATGATGGGAGTCCACGACAGCAGACCATGATTAGAGGAGAGGAGCGGTTGCCAAAGCGCCGGATGGAACCAGGATGACGGCTCGTATCCAAAATCCAAAGGGTTACCGTAGATGATCTGCCGAGTGATCAGGGTCGGCATAAACGCGACCACGGTCATGCACAAGAAAATGAGGTTGGCCAGGAAGTGCCTCCGTAGGGCTTCCCAGTCATGCCCCGGCGCCCGCCAAGCTCGCCAATAGAGCCGCATAGATTCGAGGAGGGGCAGCGAGAGAATTGCTATGTTTAGGTAGTAGATGTCCAGTACCAAACCCGATAGCAGTCCCAGAGTTGCCCACTGCGCCATTGTCCTTTGCGGGCGGGTCCGGTGCCAGTACCAGAGAAAAACTGCGACGCCAAACACCGATTGCGCGTGCGGATAGAAGGGATCGAAATACATATAGACGGGAAGCGATGAGGCAAACCATAGGCTGAGAGTAGCGAAAAAGGCCCACCTTTCCTGGACGCACAGACGGGCCAAGCGAAATGAGATGCAGAGCCCCAGGAATCCGTACAGTGCGGTGGCCAACGCGGCGGTTAGGATGTATGAGAGGGAGAATCCGTCCGTTTTGACTTTCCGGCCGCCTTTCGCGAGTCCCACCATCACGGTGTGGACAGGAATCAAGAAGGGCGCCCAGAGCATGGAAGGACCGACTGAATAGTGATTGGGTATGTGGCCTGTCAATGTGTAGGGAGTATTAATGTGACCTTCCGCATCAACTGTCTTGGCGGGATAAGGCCACTGCAAATTAAGCCAATCAGCTTCGAATCTCAGATTGTGTTGCACGACGAGAGATCGTACATAAGCGTAGTAGCCCATCCCATCGCAATGCACCAAGGGGTTACAAAGCGGCAAGGTCACGACGAAACTCATCAAGAGAATCTTATGGTAAAGGTTCAGCTTCATGTTAGTTCGAGTTTTCACGGCTCGAAACCATATTGGGATTCCTGGATACAGCCTCGGCTCTAACTTGCTTACGGAGCCGAACCCCGCTTTGCGCGCGGAGAGCATTGACGCGCAAGATCCCTCTTTCCTGGAGGAGACCTTGGACCTGATGGCGCGGGTCTCCCTAGACCGCGTACGTATCTGCTCCGTCTGCCTTGAATCTCATGCTAACTTCGCTCGCCCGGGCCCGGATAGCGGGAGCGCCACAGACAAGCTTAGTAAGGGACCGGCAACACTGAATAGTGCTTTTTCCCAAGTACCCGGTCCCGCAATGTAAGTGGTAATGGGGAGTTCGGCCGCGAGAACTGCAATTGAGCACGCCCGTCCCCATGACTGCGCCAGGCAGCGGACCCGCCAAACACCCAAAAGCATGAGTCACGAGAAAACATACCATTGCCATGACGCCAAGGCAACCACCGGGAGGCACGAGCCATCACCGGTTTCCGAGCAAGGCCCAGACCAGGAACATGAGGAAGCAGCCCTCACCCACGTGGTAGAGTCCGCAACCGGCGCTTTCATCAGCCGGGGTGGACCGAATGAGGGGGTCACCCAGGAACGACTTGGGAAGCAGAAGATGCTTGGAGCAAAATGAGTCACTGCCCGGCATTTGCGCCCTAGGCTGCGGGAAGTATAGTAGTATCGTACGGAAGCGGGGACAACGGGCGGGGAGAAGTTGCGAGGGCGATTCGGCCCTAAGAGATCGCAAAACCTATGCAGGCGGATCGTTTTTACCAATTCTTGAACCTCAACCGGGTGGTGCGCAGCCATCGCCTCAAATTCGCGGGGCTGCTGGGCCTCTATTGGCTTCGCCAACGGCACCTGTGGCTGCGCTTCGATCCCGTGATGTCGTGCAATCTGCGCTGCCAGATGTGCTACTTCAGCGACCCGAGTTTTACCAAGGAAAACACCGGCCGTTTCAGCCCCGCCGAGATCGAGCGTATCGCCAAAGTCTTTTTCCCCTGGGCCGTGCAATTGTACGTCGGCTGCGGGACGGAGCCCACCACCTACAAAGGGTTCGTGGATATCGTCGCGCTGGGAAAGAAATACCAGGTGCCCATGGTTGGCATGGTCACTAACGGCCAATTGCTGACGCCCGTGCATCTCGAAAAATTGGTGGACCTGGGGCTGGACGAGCTGACGCTCTCCACGCACGGCGCCACGCGCGCGACTTACGAGCGCCTGATGCGCCGGGCTTCCTTCGATAAACTTCTGGAAGTCCTCGGCCAACTCGAAGCCATCAAGAAGCGCCGGGGCGCCAAGCGCCCGCAATTGCGTCTGAACTACACCGTCAACGCGCAAAACCTGGAAGAGCTGCCCGGTTTTTTTGACGTGTACGGAAAGTACACGTTCCGAACATTACAGGTTCGCCCCATCGTTGACCTGGGGAATACCGAGTGCACGGAAAAGGACATGTCTCCCCACGTGGCGAGGTACAACCAGATTCTCGCGTCTATTGAGCGGACGTGCCGGGAGAGAGGAATTCGCCTGCTCGCCAACTACGAGGACGTGACCTACGAAAAGAAGACCACGCGGGCGGCCCTCGCTCCGGAGATTGTGGTTTATCTCAGCCCCCAGGACCTCTCCAAGCCCGGATTCGACTGGCGGCACGAATCCTACCTTGACTACTGCCGCCGCACCCATTGGTCCAGGAACCTTATCAAGAAAGTCTTTACGAGCGCCGCGCAGCTTGCGGCTTCCTCCCCCTACCTTTCCTACAAGGTTATCGATCAATGAGCATGCCGGGCAGGGACGGGTTTTCTTTGACCTAAGTTTCTAACCACGCTAAAACATTTTGCCAGAATATGGCGGAATCCAACTCCGAAGGTACTGCTGCCTTCTGCTTACTGCCCTAATGCGTCCCAGCGTGGTGAGAAATTCGGACTACCAGGAGCCCCACGCGGAAACGACGGTGGAAATGGTTTTGAGGATGATTCGAATGTCGAAAAGCAATGAGGCATTTTGGAGGTAGTAGAGGTCATACTCGAGTTTGAGGAGATTATCCTCTTCGCTGGCGGCGTAGGGGCAGCGAACCTGCGCCCAGCCGGTAATTCCCGGGCGCACCAAATGCCGTAGCGAGTAAACGGGGAACTTGCTTTGCAGGATTTGGACAAAGAGCGGTCGCTCCGGGCGCGGGCCCACAAAGCTCATCTCGCCCTTGAGAACATTCCACATCTGGGGAATCTCATCGATGCGAAGTTTGCGCAGCCATCGTCCCACCCGGGTAACGCGCGGGTCATCGCGCGAGGCCCAAACCGGGCCCGTGACGTCCTCCGCTCGGCCCACCATGGTGCGCAACTTGTGAACGCGGAAAGTCCCTCCTCCTTTGCCCACCCTTTCCTGGGAATAGAAGATTGGCCCTCCGTCCTGAAGCTTGATGAGGACTGCCGCCAAGGCCAGGAGGGGAGAGCACAGCAGCAATCCAACGAACGCGAGGCTGATATCCACGAGCCGCTTCATAACCTGAAAGCTCGTTTCGTTGAGCGAACCGAACCCCTCGGCGGTAGCCACCCACCTTTCGTCGAGGTACCGCGCGGGAAGCCTTTCGGCGAACTCGGAGAACAGGCGGGGCAGGTTCCAAACCAAGACTCCCCGCAGGCGAAGTGCGGCGGCTTTGCGCAGGGTGCAGGGGTCGAGCGAATGGCCGGCTAGGACGAGGAGGTCGAATTCGTCCTCGCCGTTGTGCGCTCCGTCGGGATCCAGGCGGTCGCGCGTGCTCCCTGATCCCGCTTCCGGCTGCCAAATGTGTGTCTGGGAAAGGGGGGAGAATTCCCGGATCAATTGGCGCGCCACTTCCACCGCGTTGGGATTCCCCATGAGGAGGATGGCCAGGCTTCGGCGGCGCAAGCGCAAGAAGACACCCAGGCGCCACGCGAGGAGTGCGAAGACAAAGAGAGTATTGGCGATGGCGAAAATGCCGCGGCCGAAACGAACGTCCGGAGCAAAGAAAAAGAAGAGAGAAGTGGCGGCGGCCGCGATCAGCATGCCCAGAAGAGGCCGGCGCAGGTTCTCGGCGGCACTCGCTTCGGGCTGCACTTCGTAGGAGCGTGTCAGGTAGAGGCTGAGAGGGTAAATCATCAGGCAGAGGACCCAAGCGGTGCTGTACTGCCCGAAGAGAGGCGCAACTTCGCTACGGCGAAGGTAAGAGCCCGCGAGCAGACAGAGGGAGAAAAGAATAAGGTCTCCCCCCAGCAGGGCCAGTTTGATTTTGATTTGCAGTGGAGCCTTCATCGAGGTACCGGGTTCTCCTTCAGCGGGCGGCCAATCCCTTCAGTAATGTTTCGTACTGCTCCACCACGGCCTGCGGGGAATAGTGATGGGCCATAAACTCCGCTCCCCTCCCGCCCAGGCGCTCACGCAGGGCGGGATCGTGATAAAGAGTGGTGAGGGCCTGGCAAAAATCCTCCACGTTCCCGGGCGGAGTGACGATGCCGGCGCCAGCACTGCGCAAGACGTGTGCCAGGTCAGAGTCCTCATCAAAGCTTGCCACCACCGGGCGCGCGGCGAGCAAGCAATTATATATGCGGCCAGGAAACGATGTCTTGCCTACTCCCGGTTTCGAGGTCAGGACGAACACATCGGCGGCGGCCAGCATTTCGGAGAGGAACTCGCGGGGCTGAGTCGGCAGAAACTGTACGTTGGCCAGATGGCGCTCGCGGGCAAGTCGCGCCAAGTCCGCCTGCTTCGATCCTCCGCCGATAACCAGGAAAAGGAGATCGGGAATGGTTGCCAGCCTCGCCGCCGCCTCCACCAGGAGTTCCGCACCATGAGTGTACCCGATATTGCCTGCGTACATGACAACATACTTGTCATCAAGCGCGTGTCGCCGGCGGAAGGAGTTGGCGCGGGGAAGAGGCGTGACGGCGGTGGTATCGACGAAATTCGGGATGGTAATCACTTTCTCCCGGTCGATGCCCCATGCGGCAATGGCCTCCGCAAAAGATCCCGTAATCACCGTGATCCGGTCCGAGGCCCGGTAGATGCGGGTCACGAGGCCGCTCATGGCGCGCGTCAGCCAACCTGCCCGCACTTCCTGGCTGGCGAGATACGCATCCGGAAACAGGTCCTGGGCATTGTAAATCACCGCGCAGCGGCGGAATAGCCGTAGAAAGAGGGCATTGAATCCGAGCCAGAAGGGCGGCGAGACAACGATGACTGCCTCGGGGCGCCTGGTAAACAGGCCCGCGATCAAGCTGGTGAGGGTGAAAGTGGCATAGTTCAGGAACTTCGCAACTTTTCCCTGGGATTTCGGGAACGCCCAACACCGAATCACCTTCACGCCTTCGCGGCTTTCATGCCGATAAGGCCACCAAAGGTAACCCGGAGGCACGCAGGGGAGTTGGTAGTGGGGAGTGCCCGCGAGCACGGTTATGGCGTGGCCGCGCGCGGCGAGTTGCTGCGCCAGGCCGGTGATGACGATGGCGTTGCTCGTGAACTCGGGGGCGTATTGGATGCTGAGGATCAAAAGGCGCAAGGGGGGTCTTGTGGGCCGAGCCTGGGGTGTACGGCTGCGGTTAGGTCCTCCTCTCCGTCGGGATGGTTTCGCTCCCACCGTTCGCCGCGCCGGACGCGGGCGAGAGGTGCTCGATAACCCGGTGTACTCTTTCAGCTCCCTGCTGCCAGGAGAATTGCGTGGCGCGCTCCACGGCGCGGCGGGAGAGCATTTCCCGCAGCGACGAGTCTGAGAGTACGTCGAAGATTCTATCGGCGATATCGCCTGGATCTTCGCCCTCAAAGAAAACCGCGGCGTCGCCACAGATATCGGTCATGGGACGGCGCCGGCAGCAGAGAATGGGCGTCCCGCAGGCCAGCGCCTCAATCAGCACGGTGCCGCACGCTTCCAGCAGCGAAGGGAAGACAAAACATGCGGCGTGGCCGAACAGCAAGGGCATATGCTGATAGGGCACATAGCCGAGAAACTTAACCCGGTCAGCGCAGCCTTCTAGGGCGAGCAGCTTCTTGACCCGGCCGATATACTGTGTGTCCCACACGCCGCCCGGAACGACCAGCGGCATGGAAACCCGGCCCGCTTTGACCAGGGATACGTAAGCCTTGGCCAGATTCAGTAAATTACCGTAACCGGCCAGGCGTGTCACGGAGAGAATATAGGGTGGTTCCAGCCCCAGGTGCTCGCGCAGCAATGCGGCGGACCCCGCTGCGGCGGGACGGAAGCCTTCCGTCACGCCAGGGTAGCAGACGTTGATTTTATCCGGCGGAAGGCTAAAACGCTCGACCAGGAATTCCTTCTCCCAGTCGGAAATGGCGATGATGCTGTGGCTACGGTGTAGGGAGAGCGCCGTCATCATCCGCAGTAGCCACAGCCGTGCCCGCAAGTGAGGCGGGTTGGGAAATTGCCCGGCGAAAAAGGGTTCCACGTTTTGCAGGATGATGATGCTGGGGGTGGGCGAGAAGAGAATCGCCATGTTTTGAGTTGTGTAAACAGCATCGACGCGTTGGGCGCGGAGAATCCAGGGAAGGATTAGCTGTTCCCAAAGCACCCGGAAAGCACCGGACTTTGGCGCCCAGCGCGGCGAGTGAATGCGGAAATTCGGCTGCCCCACGTCCAGCTCTCGAACGCTGGCGGAGGGAAGAAAAACCTCGTAATGGTTGGAGTGGTCCAATTGCGCCAGGTGGGGAAGAAAATTCCGCAGGTAGGTGAGGCTGCCGTAGGACGTTGCCGTGAGCCCGAGAATGGCAATGTTCATTATTCCGTCCACGCTCGCACGATTGCGGGCCGAGCTGCTTGCGGTGTGCGGCGAGAAGCCCGGGCACTCGGTTGCATTCTTCTGGGCATGGCGAGCCGGCCTCAGGTTGATTTGCCGCGGACGGGCAGTGCCGCGTCAGCACGCGGCCATCTGGGCGCCTGCCTCCAAAAGCGCGCCCTGGACTTGCATGGCCACAGGGAGGAGCATCACGTGAACCTCCGCGACCTCTTGCCTGTTGTTCGCCGTCCCCATGAGGCGCGGGCAATCAGCGAGAAATTGCTGGCGAATCACACGCATTCTCGCCGTCTGGATTATTCCTCATCGCGCGGCAGAGGGCAAGCTCAACGTGCTGTGAGAATGTAGCGAAAGCGGCAACCGCCTGGGCTGCGCTTTCCATGTGTTCTGTGTCTTATAAACGTCGATAAATAGGACACAGAGGCCTCTGCGGTCTCAGCGTTGATGCTTGGTTATTCTCCGAGGACCCGGAGGCATTGCTCCCAGTCTGTGGCGTGCGCTGGGCCCTCATGGCCAGTTGACAGATTGTCGTTTGCTGTTCTATATTTGATTTCGATATCGAAACCGGGCAACGACAAACAATATGGATGATAAGAGTCTCTACGCGGGGCTGATTCGCCTGCACATTCTTCACCACGCCGCGGAAGAGCCTCTTTACGGAATTTGGATCGCCGAGGAATTGGCTCGGCATGGGTACAAGTTGAGCGCGGGAACGCTTTATCCCATCTTGCACGGCCTGGAGAACAAGGCCTATCTGCGTTCTCACTTGGAGCGCAACGGGAAATCCGCGCGGCGCATGTACAGGATAACTTCGCTGGGCAGAAAGGCGCTGCGAACGGCGCGACGGCGCGTGCATGAACTCTTTGGGGAAATGTTTGGCATGGAAACGCCATGATACGGAAAATCCAAGCGGGATCATTCAGCCTTCTCCTGATTCTTGTTTCGGGGCAGAACCTGCTGCCGCAGGCGCAAGCGCTCCCCGCACATCCCTTGATGCTCGGTGAGGCGATTGACTACGCCCTGGCGCACTACCCCGGCGTCACGCTGTTCCACTGCCATCGGCAGTTGCACATGGACTTTGGATTTATGATCCCATTCGGTTACATGTAGGAGGACCATCGGCATGACCCTGTTCGAAAGATCGGTGAATACCAGAGCGCCTGGGACCGTTCTTGTTATCCGGCTCCTCGTCGGTGGGGTTTTCTTCCTAGAGGGGATAAAAAAGTTTCTTTTTGTTGATCAATGGGGCGCGGGCCGATTTGCTCGGATCGGCATCCCTTCACCGCACCTCATGGGGCCGTTCGTCGGAGGTGTGGAAATTGCTTGCGGATTCCTTCTTCTCATCGGCCTACTGACCCGCGTTGCCTCGATCCTCCTCCTTATAAACATATCTGTCGCAATCGCCTCAACAAAAATCCCTCTTCTTTTGAAGAGTGGCTTCTGGCCCATGGAAGCCGAGGCCCGAACAGATTACTCGATGCTGATGGGGTTGCTCTTTCTTGTCCTGGTCGGGGCCGGGTCCTGGTCAGTTGATGCGCGGTTCGCACCAGAAACCCGGGGGTCGAATGCCCAATAACTCCCAACCCGAGACGCTAGTCTGGGCCGGCGCGGAACGAACCGCCACGCTGAAGGAACTGGCTTGGGTGTTTTTGCGTCTCGGCACAACAGCGTTTGGCGGCCCGGCTGCCCACATCGCCGTCATGGAAGACGAGTTTGTCCGCCGGCGCGGGTGGCTGACGCGGGAAAAATTCCTTGACCTGCTGGGCGCCGCGAACCTCATTCCAGGGCCGAGCTCAACAGAGCTGGCGATCTATGTCGGCTATCAGAGGGCAGGCTGGTGGGGTCTTTTGCTTGGCGGTACATGTTTCATCGTCCCGGCCATGCTGATGGTTTCGGGGATTGCCTGGGCTTATGTTCGATACGGGCGCCTGCCTCAGGCCTCCGGAGTTCTCTATGGCGTCAAACCGGTGATTATCGCCGTTGTGCTACAGGCTGTCTTGAGGCTAAGCCGCACTGCCGTGAAGACGAAATTCCTCGCGCTGATCGGTTTGTTCACAGCGCTCTTGGCGTTCTTGAATGTCAACACCCTGATCATCCTGATGGGAGTCGGCACGGTACCTGCCCTGGGCCGATGGCTGCGACAGGAAGGTAAGCGGAGCGCTACGCCGCTGGCCATCATGCTGGCCCTTGCGGCGGCTGTGGTGGCCGCTGCGGCAGTTCCCGCCATGAGGACCGGCCCCACAGTCGCATTGGGTCTGCGTCCTCTCTTTCTCTACTTCGTGAAGATAGGTTCGGTGGTGTACGGTAGCGGGTACGTCCTGCTGGCGTTCCTGCGCACAGACCTCGTCGCACGCTGGCATTGGATGACCTCGGCGCAGCTTCTCGACGCAGTGGCGGTAGGACAGGTAACGCCCGGACCGGTATTTACCACCGCAACTTTCATCGGTTATGTGCTGGCTGGGCCATTAGGCGCTCTTATCGCCACCGTGGGCATATTCATGCCCGCATTTTTCTTTACCGCGATCAGTGGATCCCTGGTGTTGAGGATCCGCAGGTCTGCCATAGCCGGGGCCTTTCTCGACGGAGTAAACGTGGCGTCGCTGGCCCTTATGGCCGTTGTCACGGTGCAACTGGGTCGTGCTGCCGTCATTGATCTATTTACTCTCGTGCTGGCAGCGGCGAGCGCCCTGTTGCTACTTCGCTTCCGCGTGAATTCAGCATGGTTGGTGCTGGGTGGCTCTTTGATTGGGTCATTGGTGTTCCGCCCCGGCCATTCGTGAGCGGCGCCATCCAGCGTACAATTGTTGCTGGCCTTTTCCCCCTTCGCAGATTCCTTACAGGGAGAATAACCCGGGGGGCATGGCCGACCTGTCCCGATCCAACGGGGTCTTGGCCATGAAGTCGCACGGGCAGGATGCTCGTCCCACTTCATCATCAGGGAGCAAGAATGAACGTTGTTAACCGTCGCACAAAAACGACGCTCTTCCTTCTATTTATGCTGGCGTCCAGGAATCTGTGGGCAGGCCCGCCGTTTCAGACCGACGACCCGGAGCCGATTGACTTCCGGCATTACGAGGCCTACTTATTTGGCGGAACGGATGGGACCCCGGTGGAAACCGATCCGGTAGGTCCGGCGTTTGAAGCCAACTGGGGTGCTGCTCCCAATCTTCATTTACATATCATTCTGCCTTTGGGAGGTGTCATTCCTTCCAATAATCCGCTGTATTTTCCCGCCGGAGTGGGTCCGAGTGCATACGGACTGACCGACATCGAATTGGGGGCGAAGTATCGATTTATTAAAGAGACCAAGCACCGCCCCGAGTTTGGCACTTTTACGATGTTGGAAATCCCCACCGGCAGCTATCCCAAAGGGTTGGGTGTGGGAAAGGTCTGGTACAAGCTGCCGCTCTGGGCGCAGAAAAGCTGGGGACACTGGACCACTTACGGTGGCGCCGGGTACACCCTGGTCAGACAGACTCAGTACCGCAGTTATACCTACGGTGGATGGCTGCTGCAAAGGGACATCGGGAAGAAGTTTACGCTGGGAGCGGAAGTTTTCTCTCATGGGCCAGAAGGGCTTGCTACCGCCCAGACCCAGTCTGCCACCATGATAGACGTCGGCGGCTATTACTACATCCGGAACCCCGGCTGGCAGATCTTGTTTGCCTACGGCCACACTGCCTTCGGGCAAACCGAGAATTACGCCTATCTCGGTCTGTACCACACTTGGGGATCAAAGCCCGGAAAAGGCCTTAATGGGTTTCTGGCTCACCCTTTCTCGTCGCCTTAAGATTGGGATGAAGGTTCGGTACCAGTATAGTGCCCGGTAAATGGCTGGATGATTTGCCTTCTCGTAGCGGCGGCATCCTGTAGGTCATCGCCGCGGGTATAGCGACGCTTCAATGATGCTGAGGGTGTTGGTGGATTATGAGCAGCCGGTGACAGTTCACAACAAGCTTCATGTGTGTATGCCCGGCTTACGACGACTCGACATTTTAAATCGGGTGACTTCCAAACCTTGGCCGACGGGCAGCGTTATGGATTCCACCTCCGGCCGCGAACGGACATGCGCCAGGTAGCTCGTGAGCACGTGGGAGATCACGTTATCCGCAACCACGATGCCTCCGGGCGCAACATGAAGCCTATCGAAGAAGCGGATATAGTCTTCCTTTTCGCAATCTATGAAAACGAAATCAAATTGGCCCACGGTCTCAAGCACTGCCCCCGCGTCCCCCAAGACGAACTCAACATACGGGGAGAGATCGAGACGAAAGATCGTCTGCCGCGCCTCGTCCTGCCGTTGCCGCTCCTTTTCAAAGGAAATGACCTTTCCTGAGACCAAGCGTGCCGCGGCCGCCAGGGCGATGGTGGATAGGCCGCTCGACCCGCCGATTTCGAGAATCCGTTTTGCGCCGATGCCCGCGGCCAATGCGCAAATAAGCTCCGCGCTCGCCGGCTCCAAATTGCGGTGACGCTCGGACTGGGGAAGGCCCAGAGCATCCTGACGGAGCTTTCGCTCCCACAAGCGCGCGATTTCCGTCCGTTCGCGTTCCTGCAGCATCGCTCTATTAATTTAACACGAGAAGCAGCTTCGCCGGCCATCCGAAAACCGCTCCACGCTAAGGGATATTCGCCGCCCGCTCGCGCGCCGCGGCGATTCTCTTTGCCCAACGCGGCGCTGGACACGCAGGGGATAATCTCGCAGAATATCAATGAGGCCCGAGAAACGTGTGCCGCCGCGGGCCCGCAAGTTGGATGGTGCACCTTGGGAATTTCCCCGACGCCCCCGAAGGATCTGACTCCGGTCACCGATTATGTGCAAGGGAGTTTTGTTCCCCTCTCACGCCTCACGCACGAATGGGAATTTCATGCCGAGCTCACCCTGAGTCCGGCGGAAGAGCGCACCATGGTGCGCGAGCCGGTGCAAGCCATCCCGGAGGCGGTTGCCCAGCGGTTGGGAAAAGTGCGCGTGCTGGCGGTGGCCTATATTGCCTGCCTGGATACCGGCGACGTTATCAGCCGATACAAGCCCAAGGGGGAAGCGCACACCGCCGCCTGGGTGGAAACTCCGGAACGCATCAACCTGCTGCTCGCTTGCCGGGAGCTGGACGCCCACGACACGGGCTTTGAACTCCTCGGTAGCGTGGCGGAATTGCTCCGCCCGCGCCTGACCCACTCGGAGATCACGGCGTATAGCGAGATTCTGGAGGAGGAAATCCGTCACGGCGTGCGCGGCGAAATCGATGAGGATGCCCTGAAGGGGAAACAAGCTTACCTGCCCAGTCGCGCCAGCCGCCGCTCCCGCGCGCAGTTTGAGCTTTACCGCGATGTTTCCTTCGTCAGCACCGCCGCTGAGTATTTCCATGGGCTGTGGCACGATGTGCAGATTCGCATCGGGCCGGAGCACCTGCCCGTCGCCCAATTGCGCCGCCGCATGGAACTGATGGCCGCGCTTTTCCCCCCCAATGCCGGCTACCGCGTGTTTGATGAAGCTATCGAAAAAACCGAATAGTGCGCGAAGCGCCGGGTGAGGGGAATCTAGAGTCGAACAGGGAACAAAGCGCGGAGGCAGGCGCAGTTTGCCTTGCTCGATGGTCCTTAACATGGGAAGCTCAACACATTTATGAATGCGAAAGAGCGAAAAGCCGCAGAGTTTCTGAAGGGCGAAAGACTGTGCTGCGCGCTGGTTCGGGCCGTAGCGTGTGCCTGCATCGCTGTTATCTTGGCTACTGCGGCCCACTCGGTCGAGGGAGATACGGCGCGTTTCTACCAGGCGGTATACCGAGATGGAGTGCTTTACACTGGCGCACCAGATGGCCGGTTCGTAGCTGTAGGTGTGCAGTTGCGACAGGTCCAATGGACTTTCCAGGACACCAAGTTGGATGGCTTCCTCAAGCCCGCTGTGACGGACGAGGGGGTATTTCTCTTGGCGGGCAGGCCTGACAGTGAAGCAACAGAAGCGATTGCGCTCGACCGCTCGAAGGGCAGGATTTTGTGGCGGCAACCATTCGGCAAGGCGGGGCGATCGTCCTCGCCGGTAACATGCGGTGGGAATCTGATCCTCGTAGATCGCGATACTGGCCGGGTAATTGCACTCGACGCGAAGTCCGGAAAAAAACAATGGGACAGCGGACGCCAACCTTATTTTTACTTCAATCCCCCTGCCATCGAGGGCGGAAACCTCTATTTCATTTACAGGGAAAAGGCAGAAGACCTCAGCGGTGGGGTTGCCGTATTGAATTGCGCGGATGGAAAACTCTTGAGAACGATTCACGTCGAGGGGATCGGGACGTCGGAATGCCCAATAATCTTGCGTAACGGGGCGGCTATACTGACAAACCGTGTATATGATGCACCCTCGCAAATGATGCTGCTCGATCTAAGAATGGGAAATATTAACTGGCGAATTACTATACCCCCTCGCTATATTCCCGGCTCCTGCCCAGCCATCGTCGACGACCATATGGTTTGCGGCTCAGGAGGGTTGTGGGTGCTTGATCTCGAAACGGGTCGGACTCTCGCCTCGCATGAAATTGACGAATCGACGAGCGATACAGTGGTCTATGCCCATTCGATTGTATTCATGGCTGGATCGAGGAGTCTCGCGGCGTTTCGAATCGAGCCCTTCGCGCGCATTTGGAAAACACGATTCTCCAGTGCGCTCACGTCAAACGTCGTTCCCTGTGATGACGCGCTGTGTGTCCAGACCCAGAGTGGAAAACTTGCGGTTTTGGACGCAAGATCGGGTAAGGTGCGCGGCTATGTCCCCCTGCTCGAGAATCAACCGACTACATCAGGAATCAGGTAGGGGACAGGGCGCTAGAGGCAGGCGGAGTTTGGCCCACTCTGCGGTTCTAAACACGATAAGCCTCCACACGTTTATTAATGCGAAAGAGCGGGAAGCTTCAGAGTCTCTGAGGGGTGAAAAGACTGTGTTACTTACGTTTCGTCAACTGCTGAAATCCACGAAGTTCGAGACAGAGCGGGCAGGCTTGGTGATTAATCCTAAAAAACCAAAACCAAAATCCTAATTCACCGCAGCGGAAGCCGGCTTGGGGGCATCTTCCTGCAAATGGAAGATCGTCCGTACGACGTCGATGAATTCCGAGCGGTCCGGCCGTTGGGCGGCTTGCTTCAATTCGGTGAAGGGGGTATGGAGAATCTTGTTCACTAATCCCTGCGTCAGAGCTTCCAGCGCCCGCTCCTGTTCCGGCGTGAGCTCGCCGAACATCCGCCGCATGCGCTTCATTTCCGCCCGACGAATCTCCTCCACGCGCCGCCGCAAGGAAACGATGGTGGGCACCACGTTGAGCTGCTCCTGGCGCGCCCGGAAGATTTCGATCTCTTCGTCCAGAATCTGATCCGCCGCTTGCATGGCCTTTTGCCGTTCGAGCAGGTTGTGGTGGGTTACGCTTTCCAGCCCGTCAATGTTGACGAGCGTGCAGCCCGCCACTTCGCGCACCGCCGGGTCCACATCGCGGGGCACGGCGATATCGATCAGGAAAATCGGGCGGCCGTGGCGCTCCGCCATCAGGCGCTCCATATCATTGCGGGTGATGATGTAGTGCGGGCATCCGGTGGAGCTGATTACAATGTCGGCGTCGCGCATGGCGTGCCAAATCTCGCTGAATTGAATCGCCAGGCCGCGCAACTCCTGTGCCAGGGCGATCGCGTGGGAGTGGGTGCGATTGCTGACCAGCACCGTCGAGACGCCTTTCGAAACCAAGTGGCGCGCCGCCAGTTCGCCCATCTGCCCGGCGCCGATAATCATCACTGTCTTGTCATGCAGGCCGCCAAAGGCTTGCTCCGCCAACTCGACGGCGGCCGAGCTCACGGAAACCGGCGCTTCCGCCACGTGGGTTTCTGTCCGCACGCGCTTGGCGGCATTGAACACGCGATGGAAGACGGACTCCAGCGCGTTACCGCATGTCTCCGCTTCCTTCGCCAGAAAATACGCTTGCTTGACCTGGCCCAGAACTTGCGGCTCGCCCACAATCAAGGAATCCAAACCTGCGGCCACGCGAAACAAATGCCGCACGGCTTCATCTTCACGATGCACAAAAAAACACTCCGCAAAATCGTCAAAGCGCACGCCGTAAAACGCTTCGGCGAAGCGGCGGAATCCGGCCAGGCCATCCTGCTTTTCGAAAGCCACCAGGACGAACTCCACGCGATTGCAGGTGGAGATGATCACCGCCTCTTCGATCTCCGGTTCGCGCTGAAGCCGGCGCAAAACTTCCGGGATGACGCGCTCACCTAGCGCAAACCGTTCGCGCAATTCCAATGGTGCTTTTTTGTGACTGATCCCCACCACCAGCAAGTTCATGCGTCCATTTCCTTGACAAAGGGCTATAACCCATAATAAGGGGCAGATAAGGCTTGAAGTTGCTCTTGACTTAAGGCCTCAGCCAGCCAAAAGGGCAAGCCGGATGCCATTCTCGAATCGACATGATGCGTAAGAATTAAACAATATATGAAAGCAATTCAGCCTTTGTGTTCATGCAGATATGCCAACGTTGAGTTGCTATGACAATAAGTCTTTAACATATAGAACCCGGCCAGCCCTGTGTAATTTCCCCCAATAGTGCCAGAAATTTCGCGCAAACCGTTTCCTTGCAATCATGTACGGAAGCACTTCGCACGCTAAGTTTCGCCATATCCTAACTGTACAAAAAATTTACAGTGACTTTCTGGTGGTATTCAGAATGCTCCGTCTTTGTTGGGTGTGTAAGGAAAATGACTTTGTGTCTGAATACGCCGCACACCTCATTTGAGGAGACCCTCGCATTATGAAGCTGATTCAGACTGCACTATTGGTAGCCTTTGCCGTCATCATGGCGGTGCCATTTGGAATGGGCAAATTCGAATACACCAAGAAAACGGGCAGAGATTGCGATTACTGCCATCCGCACGGAAGGATTAGCGAACTCACTGCGGCGGGCCGATACTACAAGGAACACAAACACTCCTTGGAAGGGTACAAGGAGCCAGCGCCCAAGTAACTGGAAGCGATTAGTCGCGAGGGTTGGGGAGAGTGACACGATCATCCTGCCCCCGCGCTCCGAGGTCTGATTTAGTATTGGAGGGGATCCCTGGGGCATCAAAACATCTCATTTGAGGAGGTCGTAACCCTATGAAGCTATTTCAAACTGTATTACTGTTAACCTTTGCCATCATGCTGGCCTTGCCATTTGGAATGGGCAAGCCCGAATACGGCAAGAAAGAGGGCAAGGCTTGCACTTACTGCCATCCGGCGGGGAAGTTCAAGGAGCTCACCACCGCGGGGCAATACTACAAGGACCACAACCATTCCTTGGACGGGTACAAGGAGCCAGAGGCCAAGTAGCTGGAAGCAATCGGTCGCGAGGGTTGGGGAATACCGCATGATTATCCTGCCCTCGCGGTCCGAGGTCCGGTTGGGCCGTGAAGGGGATCCCCCGGGGGCATCCAAAACGCATCTTGCAGGGCGGCGAGCGGTGATAGAATACGCCTCATCATCGGGGCATTTGATTCCTAGGGCAGGAAAGGACTCTGGTTTTGCCGGAACCTATCAGCGACAATACCCGGGACGTTCGACACAAGATTTACGAAGGCCTTGCGCACCTGATTCGTCCTGCCTTCTATCTCAGTCAGAATTTGATCAGCCGCACGGGAGTGGTTTTAGCCACCACGGCGGGCATCACGCTGGTGATTGCCCTGGCATCAATGTTGGTAGGTTTTCAACCGAATCCCTATGCCGGGATTCTGGTCTACATGATTTTGCCCGCGGTTTTTGCCCTGGGGCTGGTATTGATTCCAATTGGGATTTGGCGGAGCTATCGCCGCAAGGGCCGCTCGGGCGACCTTCCCGCGATCTACCCCCACGTCGATTTGTCGCACCGTGGGGTGCGCAGCACCGTGATTTTTGTCGCCATCATGACGGCCATTAACGTTCCCATTTTTGCCATTGCCACTTACAGCGGGACGGTTTTCATGGAATCCACCCAATTCTGCGGCCAAACCTGCCACCGGGTGATGGATCCGGAGTACACGGCCTACCGGCGATCTCCGCACGCGCGTGTGGCCTGCGTGGAGTGCCACATTGGTCCTGGAGCCTCGTGGTTTGTGCGCTCCAAGCTTTCCGGCAGCTACCAGGTTTTGGCGGTGACCTTCAATCTCTATCCCCGGCCCATTCCCGAGCCCATTCACAATTTGCGCCCGGCACGCGAAACCTGCGAGCAGTGCCACTGGCCCGAGCGCTTTTCCGGCGACAAGCTGGTCATCAAGACCAAGTACGGCGACGACGAGAAGAATTCCTCCACCAAAACGGTCTTGTTGGTTCATATCGGCGGGCGCAATCCTGATAGCAAGCTGGTGGGGATTCATGGCCGCCACCTGGGATTGGTGTCGTACCTCCCGGCAGACGTCAAGCGGCAGGAGATTCCCTGGGTGAGCTATCGCAACGCGGACGGAACGGTAACGGAGTACGCCTCCACGGAGACTCCGCCTAAAGCGGACTTGCTGGCGCACGGTGAGCGGCGCACCATGGATTGCATGGACTGCCACAACCGGCCCACGCATACCTTTGACCTGCCGGAAAACGCCGTGAACCGGGAAATGGCGGCCGGGCGCATCAGTACGGCTCTCCCTTTCATTCACAAGGTGGCCGTTGATCTCTTGAAGCGGAATTACCGCAGCCGGCTGGCGGCCGAGACCGAGTTGCCCCAAGCCTTGCGCGAGTACTATCGCCAGAATTACTCCGCCATCTATAATTCCCAGCGCGCGGCGATCGAGGAAGCCGCCAAAGGGATTCTGTATATTTATCAGGGAAACGTTTTCCCCGAAATGAACATTACCTGGGGGACTTACGCCAACAACCTGGGGCACAATGATTTTCCCGGCTGTTTCCGCTGCCACGATGGCAATCACAAGTCGAAAGGCGGCGGCGAGATTACGCAGGATTGCAACGCTTGCCACTCGCTGCTGGCCATGGACGAGTCCGACCCCAAGATCTTGCATGAATTGGCGGGAGGGAATTAGGGCAACAGTTTTGTGCGCATAATGGTATGAGGGAATTGTCCATCAATATGTTCCCCAGCGGCCCCTCACCCACGTTTTGCACGTCTTGGGGGTGAGGGGGGCCTGGGGTTGAATAGGGAACCGCGACAAAGCTCAAGTGAACAACATTGGGAGTTAGCCGGCAGATTCTGACAGGGCCATTTCGACGAAGCGAAGAAAGTAATCCGATTTCCAAGGAGGAATCCATGAAGTTGCTAAAAGTCCTGGTTGCACTTGCCATCCTTAGTGGCGCGATGGCTTCGATTTCCACGGCAAAGCCTGAGTACGCCAAGAAGGAAGGCAAAACCTGCAAGTATTGCCATGTCACGCCGGGGAAACCCGACCTGAACGACACCGGCAAGTGCTATAAAGCCAACGATCATTCGCTGGCCAAGTGCAAGGCCCCTGAGGGCAGCTAGAGGAAGAAGTTGGGGCATCAATTCGGATTTGGCCGGCTGACAGGTTGTGCTGCCCGTTTGAGCCCCGGAGGGCCGACATCATGTAGTCCGCGGAGTAAGCCGTGGGACACCCGGGGCAGAAAAGGGTCTGAGCCACGTAGTGGCGACATCGGCATTCCGCCCGGCAATGCTACCCCTACGGGGCTGCGGGTGTTCGCCGGGCATCTGTGATCTCACGGCTGGCGCCGTGGGCCACAGGATATCGTCCCGATTCGAGCGGGACGCCGGACTTTGCCGTAGCACGTGTAGCGCGGACCCGCGTTCGTGGGGTCCGCGGCTCTTCTCTGGTAATGACTGGCAATATGGGAGGCCGACCCCTGCCCTCAGGATGGGGAGCGTGCGAGTCCAGGGAAGAGCCGCAGACCTCAAATGCGGAGATCGGTGCCACAGTTCCTTGATGCGAGCGCAGCATTTCCTTCGCGCCAGACTGGAAAGCGAGGTAGTTTCTATGTCCGTGCCTGAAAATCCCGCAAAGGCCACGCAACCCGGCCGTCGATGGGTGAACATCCTTCTGGGCGGCGGATTGGCAGCCTCGGTCGTTTCCTTTCTTTACCCGGCGCTGCGCTATATTATTCCCCCGCCCATTGCGGAATCCACCAGCCGCTCGGTGGTGGCCGCCAAAGCCACTGAGCTCAAGAATAACTCCGGGAAGATTTTCAAATTCGGGTCGAAGCCTGCCCTCCTGGTGCGCTCGGCGGACGGCACGTTCCGCGCCTTTTCCGCTGTTTGCACGCACTTGAACTGCACGGTACAATATCGCGACGACCTCCATCAAATCTGGTGCGCTTGCCACAATGGACTCTATGATTTGGAGGGGCGCAACGTGAGCGGCCCGCCCCCCCGGCCCCTGGAAGTGTATGAGGCCCACGTGCAGGGTGAGGATGTGGTGGTGACGAGGAGCGCGTAGCCATGAGTGAACCACAGCGCAAGACACCTAGCTGGCTTGACGAACGGTTCGGCGCCGGAACAATCGAGGAGTTTCTCCGTCACAAGATTGTTCCCATTCATCGCCACTCGATCTGGTACTACTTCGGGGGCATGACCCTGTTCCTGTTCATCATCCAGGTGCTCACGGGGATTCTCCTGCTGCTCTATTACCGCCCCACGCCCAACGACGCCTTTGAGAGCGTTCAGTACATGATGACGCAGGTGCGCTTTGGCTGGCTCATCCGTTCCGTGCACAGTTGGTCGGCGAACCTGATGATCTTCACCGCGTTCGTCCACATGTTCAGCGTCTATTTCCTCAAGGCCTACCGCAAACCCCGCGAACTCACCTGGGTCACGGGAATGCTGCTGCTCTTTGTGGTGATGGGATTTGGGTTCAGCGGTTACCTGCTTCCCTGGAACACCCTGGCGTTTTTTGCCACCAAGGTGGGAACGGAAATGGCGGGTTCGGTGCCCGTCGTGGGAAAGTGGTTCCTGATTTTTCTGCGCGGCGGTGAGGAAGTGACGGGCGCCACTCTAACTCGATTCTTCGGGTTCCACGTTGCTGTTCTCCCCGGGTTGGCCACGTGCCTGCTGGCCCTCCACCTGTTGCTAGTGCAGCAATTGGGAATGAGCACGCCGCCGGGAGTGGAGCGGGCCATTGCCGAGGGGCGCGAGCCCAGACGTTCCATGCCCTTCTTCCCCAATTTCCTTTTGCGCGACATGATCGGCTGGTACGCCGCGCTGGGCGTGCTGGGAGCGCTGGCCGCCATCTTCCCCTGGGAACTGGGAACCAAGGCCGATGCCTTTGCCGCAGCCCCGGCGGGAATCCGGCCGGAATGGTATTTCCTGTTTATGTTCCAAACCTTGAAATACCTTCCCTCCAAAATATTCTTTGTAGACGGTGAGTTGGTGGGAATATTCGTGTTTTCGGCGGCGGCGCTGGTCTGGGTCGCCGTGCCGTTTCTCGACCGGAAAATCGGCTTCGGACGGACGACGCGGATCTTTACCGGCGCGGGAGTGTTTGTGATCGGGTACATGATGCTGTTCTCCTGGTTGGCGCTGCGGTAAGGGGAAAATTGCCGGATAGGAATCTGCCATGAAAAATGCGGCTGCAACACTTCTTATCATGATGTGCGTGCTGGGCTCGGCGGGGGCGGATTCCGGCAAAAACTCCTGCCTGGACTGCCATGCGGCGCTGGATGATGCGCGGCTGGTGAAGCCCGCCAAACTCTTTGACGGCGACATTCATCATCAAGCCGGATTGACCTGCGCTGATTGCCACGGCGGCAACCCCGACGATGACTCCATGAGCGCCATGAGCCCCGCCAAGGGTTTTCGCGGGGTTCCGAAGAAGGCCGCGATTCCCGACTTTTGCGCTCGTTGTCATTCCAACGCCACGTACATGCATCCTTTCAATACCAAATTGCCCGTGGACCAGTTGAGTGAATACGTTACCAGCGTGCACGGCAAGCGGCTGAAGCAAGGCGACGCCAAGGTGGCCACTTGCGTTGATTGTCACCGCGTCCACAACATTCTTTCCGTCAAGGACCCGCGCGCGCCGGTTTACCCCTCGAATGTAGCCACCACGTGCGGGCGCTGCCACGCGGACGCCGCCTATATGAAGGAATACAAAATTCCGACCGACCAGGTGGCGCATTATCAGAAGAGCGTGCACGCGGAAGTGCTGGCGCAGGGAGACACCTCCGCGCCCACCTGCACCACCTGCCATGGCAACCATGGAGCCGCCCCCCCGGGAGTGAATTCGGTGGTGATGGTCTGTGGAACCTGCCACGTTTTCTTTGCTCAACTTTTTGAAAAGAGCCCGCACCAGGCGGCCTTCACCCAAATGGGACTGCCGGGCTGCGTCCAGTGCCACTCCAACCACGAGATCGTGAAGCCCTCGGATAGTTGGGTGGGGGTGGGGCCCAATTCGATCTGCTCGACGTGCCATTCGAGCGGCGATGCCGGCTTCAAGAGTTCGCAGGGTATTGCCATGGATTTGGGGCGGCTCAACCTCGCCATCGCGCAGGCGGACTCGGTTCTGGATACGGCGGAACGCGCCGGCATGGAAGTTTCCGAAGCCAAACTCGAACTTGCGAACGCACACGAAGCGCTGATTAAAGGACGCGTCAACGTTCATACCTTCCGCGCCTCGGAAGTTCAAAAGGTGACCGAGCCGGGTTTGGAAATCGCCAAGAAAGCGAACCAGGCAGGTGCGGCCGCCCTCCAGGAATTAAACGTCCGCCGCAAGGGCTTGGGAATTGCCCTCATTACCATCCTCGTGGCCATCGCCGGGCTGTATCTGAAAATCCGCCAGATCGAATCCAAGCCGCAGGCGTAGTCAGGATCACTCACCGCAGAGACGCGGAGGCGCAGAGCAGCGAAGCAAATTCTTCCTTCCCCGTAGGATGCGAGCCGCGGACCTACAGAACAGGTCCGCGCTACACCTCAGCGCCTCCGCGTCTCGGCGGTGATAACGATTTAATCCTCTGTCTACTGCCTCTGCCCCCCGCACCCTCTTCCCGCAAAATTCGCGTTTGCTTTGTGCGAGGCGAATTCACTAAAATCAATGGAGGGTTCAGTGCGAGGCCATTTCTGTAAGGAAGGGTAAAAGTCACTTGAACGGAAAACACGATAAACTTTGGCTGCTAGCGACAATCCTCATGCTGGCGCTGGTCAATGTCCAGCGCACCAACGCGCAAAATAGCCCGCAAGTGGCGCCCAAGCCGGCTCCGCCGGCCGCCGTGTCCCAGCCCAAGCCGCCGGGCGCGCCTGCTGGGATGCTCAGTGACGCCGCCAGCAAGAAAACCCTGGCGTACTTCCGGACGCGCATTGGCTTGCGCGATGACGTGAAGGTTTCCCTGGGCGCGCTGCATGCTTCGTCCGTGGCCCCTGGCTACCTTGAGGGCATCATCACCATGGTCGACGGCGCGAAGCAGGCTGAGCAACGCGTGCTGGTTTCCCGTGACGCGCATTTTTTTATTACGGTTCAAAGCAACGTGATTGACCTCGGGCAGGATTCCAATGCGGAGATGGCACAGCGCATTCAGCAAACGTTCAAGATTCCTGCCAGCACCAAGGTGGCGGTGGGGGGATTCAAGCCCTCTGCTTCCCCGGCCTTCCAGGAAGGGACCCTCACCCTGGATGACGGCACGGGACACAAGCGGGACTTCTCCGTGCTCCTCGGCCGAGATGGCAAACACCTGATGATCGGCAATTTGTACAATATGAGCGTCGATACCCGGCAGCAGGCGCTGCACACCATTTCGCTCCGCGATGAACCTTCGCAAGGGCCGGCCAACGCCCCCGTGACCATCGTCGAGTATGCCGACCTGGAATGCCCCACGTGCGCCCGCGTGCATGAGTTCCTGGAGACGCAGTTGCTTCCGCGCTACGGCAATAAGCTGCGCGTGGTCTTTAAGGAGTTTCCCCTGCCCATGCACGACTGGTCGCTGACCGCCGCGGTGGCTTGCCAGTGCGCTTATGAAATCAATCATGAGGCTTACGTGCCTTTGCGCTCCGCCATCTTCCGCAACCAGCAACTGATCAACATCGCCAACCTTCGGGAAACGCTGCTGAGCTTCGGCGAGCAGGCGGGCCTGGACCGCGTGCAACTGGCCGGCTGCCTCGATGCCAAATCCTCGCTCCCCCGCGTCGAACGCGATGCGGAGGAAGGCAAGCGCCTGGGCGTCGATCGTACCCCCACCTTGTTCTTCAATGGGAGAATGGTGGTCGGCCTACCCTCCGAGGATGCTTACTATCAAATCATCGACGAGGAGCTGAAGCAGAGTAAGTAATAGTAGGCAGAGAGCAGCGGGCAGAAGCTAGGGGCAGTAGGCGTAGCGTGGGCAGCCTGCCCCGATATGCCGGCGTCCCGCCCGCTGTGGCGTGCGCAGCGTGCGCCAATTTGGGTTCATTGCGGTTCCCCCCGTGAGCCGTCATGGCCAGGACCCCGATGGATCGGGGGAGGTCGGCCATGGCACTTTTCCCGCGTGACATCCCCTTTCATAGAATACTCCCCCGCTTCGCTTATCGGCGATTTCCGGCGAGAGGATCCAGCAATTCACTGAATTCGAGAGTTGCAAAGCGAAAATGGGAATTCTAAACTCGAAAACGCCCATTGAAAAACGGCAATCACAAATCAGTCAATGGCCCGATGAACCGATGATCCGATGCTTCAATCGCCAATCACCAATCACAAATCGCAGATTTCAAATGACCCGATGGCCCGATGAAGCGATGGCCCGATCGCCCAAATCACACACACGCGTTGAAGCCATTCGAACCCTATGCTAGGATGGACGTTTGCTTTGTGCGCGATTGCAGCCATATAGAGTTAGTCCCATATTCCTAAGGAGTTCCTGGTGAAAATCTACGACGGCGAAAACATTCGAAATGTTGCACTGGTAGGCCATGGTGATACGGGAAAGACGCAGCTTGTTTCTGCCCTTCTTTTTACCGCAGGCATGGTGAACCGCCTGGGTAAGGTGGACGATGGCACCTCGGTCACGGACTACGACGAAGAAGAAATTCAGCGCAAGTTTTCCATCAGCGCCTCGCTCGCTTACGCCGAGTGGGGAAAGAGCAAAATCAATTTTGTGGATACGCCGGGCTACAACATTTTCATGCACGAAACGGAGGCGGCCCTGGTGGCGGCGGATTCCGCTCTGCTGCTCGTGCATGGGGTCGCCGGCATGGAAGTGCAGACGGAAAAGGTTTGGGGCTTCTGCGAGAAGTACGCCCTGCCGCGCGCCCTGGTGATCAATCAATTGGACCGCGACCGCGCCAGCTTTGAACGCACCCTCGAGGCATTGCGCGGCGCATTCGGACGCACCGTGATTCCCGTGCAACTGCCCATCGGCGAGGAGAAGAGTTTTCGCGGCCTCGTCGATCTGGTGCGCATGAAGGCTTACCTCTACGACGCGGACGGCTCGGGCAAAGGCAAGGAAGCGGAGATTCCCGCCGACCTTCAGGACGCCGCCAACAAAGCTCACGATGCCCTGGTGGAGATGGTGGCGGAAGGCAACGACAAGCTGATGGAAGAGTTTTTCGAGAAGGGCACGATCCCCGTCGACGACCTGGTTCCCGGACTGAAGCTGGCCATTGGGGAAAAACGCGTCTACCCCGTGCTGGTTTCCGCCGGTTTGCTCAACATCGGCAGTGAGAGCTTGCTGAATTTCCTGGTGGATTACTTGCCCACGCCCCTGGAGCGGGGCGAAGTGGAAGGCCTGACCCACGAAGGCGGCGAGCCCCTCAAGCGCAAGATCGCCGACGCCCAACCGGTTTCGATTTACGTGTTCAAGACGCTCGCCGATCCCTTCGCCGGCCGCGTTAGCTACTTCAAAGTGATGTCGGGCGTCGTTAAGAACGAAGCCAACCTTACCAACTTCAACCGTGGATCCTCCGAACGCCTCTCCCACATCGGCGTGACGCAAGGGAAGACTCAGACCGCCGTTGCGGAACTCCACGCGGGTGATATCGGGGCGGTGGCGAAGTTGAAGGACACCCTCACCGGTGATACGCTCGGGGACAAGGGCTCACCCATTCTGTACCCCACAGTGAAGCTCGCCGAACCCGCCATCTCCTTTGCCATTGAGCCCAAGTCGCGCGGCGATGAGGACAAGCTCTCCACCGCCATTCACCGCATGTTGGAAGAAGACCTGCTGCTGCGTTTCTCGCGCGACGCGCAGACCAAGGAATTTCTGCTCTCCGGCGCGGGCCAACAACATGTGGAAGTGGCGGTTTCAAAACTCAAGCGGCGCTTTAACATTGAGGTTTCGCTCAAGGCGCCTAAGATTCCCTACCGGGAGACCATCCGCGCCAAAGCCGAAGCACAGGGCAAACACAAGAAGCAGACCGGCGGCCATGGCCAGTACGGTGACTGCTGGCTCAAATTGGAACCCCTGCCCCACGGCGGCGGTTTCGAGTTTGTAAACGACATCTTCGGCGGCGCCATTCCGCGCAACTATATTCCTGCCGTGGAAAAAGGCATCATCGAGTCGGCGGCAAGAGGATATCTGGCCGGCTATCCGGTGGTCGATTTCAGGGTCATCGTCTTCGACGGTTCCTATCACGACGTCGATTCCTCGGAGATGGCCTTCAAGCTGGCGGGCTCCAAGGGCTTCAAGAAATGCATGGAGCAGGCCAAGCCCTGCCTGCTGGAACCCATCATGAATGTGGAGATTACCGTTCCGGAGAACTATTCCGGAGATATTATGGGGAACCTGAATGGCCGCCGGGGCCGCATCCAGGGCATGGAACCCAAGGGTGGATCGACGGTGGTGAAAGCGCAGGTGCCCCTGGCGGAAATGCTTACCTACGCTTCCGACCTCACCTCCATGACCCAGGGCCGCGGGACCTACTCCATGGAAATGTCGCACTACGATATTGTTCCGCAGATGATCGCGGACAAGATCATCGCCGCGCACAAGCCCTCCGCCGAGGAAGAAGAGGAAGAGTAGCGCGCACGAAATCAGTACAATCTGAGTGCCCCGGAGGAGAACCGCGATGCCGGGTTCCCGGAATATCGTTGCAATCGACCTTGGCAATTCCAGCGGGCGCGTGGTGCTCGGGCAATGGGATGGCAGCCAGGGTGTTCTGCGCGAGATTTACCGGTTTCCCAACGAGCCCAACGAGGAAGCCGGCCATGTGGTGTGGGATATCGACCGGATATGGCGTGAGATCCTGAAGGGCCTTCGCATCGCCGCGGGGGAATCCGGGGGACGCGTCGAGAGTATCGGACTCGATTGTTGGGGCGCGGAATATGTGCTGGTCGATAAAGCCGGAGACCGCGTCGGGCGTGCTTACACCCTGCGCGATCCACGCCAAGTCCGGGCCATGGAGCGCGCTTTTTCCATCCTGCCGCGCAAGAGGATTTATGAGATTACCGGCATCCAGGTTTTACCGATCAATGCGCTGTATGGTCTTCTCGCCCACCAGCAAGAGTTGCCGGAGGAGTGGGAGAAGGCCAGGGTGTGGCTGGGCACTCCTGAGTATTTTCTCTTCCGCATGACGGGAGTCGCTGCTGCTGAGTATACGAATGCCCCCAACTCACAGCTTGTGGACGCCGCATCCAAGTCGTGGTCGCGAGAGATTTGCGGGGCTTTCGGTTTCCCGCTGGACAAGTTTCCACCCATCGTTTCGCCCGGAACGATCCTGGGAAACCTGCGCGCGGAGATCGCCCGCGAGACCGGGCTCTCCGAAGCCAAAGTAATCGCTCCGGCGTGCCATGACACGGCATCCGCCGTCGCTGCCATTCCCTACTCACATCATGACCTGGCATTTGTCAGCTCGGGAACGTGGTCCCTGGTCGGGACGGTGCTCGGAGATCCTTTGATCTCGGAGCAGAGCTATGCGTTCAATATTACCAACGAGGGAGGCGTGGGAAATACGATTCGATTCCTCGGCAATGTGATCGGTCTGTGGCTGCTCCAGGAGACCCTTCGGGAGTGGAATGAACAGGGGCTGCAAGTGAATCCGGCGGGGTTGGCCGAACAGTGCATGTCCATCCCGCTGGAGGGAGCTTGGTTTGACGTGAGTGAGGACAAGGCTTTTCTGGCGCCGGGGAACATGATCGCCCGTATCAATGCCGGGCTGAGGGTCCAGGGCTTTCCCGAAGAGAGCCGGCCGGCGGAATTGTCCGGCATCATCTTTCGCAGCCTGGCTAAGCGATACGCCGAGGTCATTCGAGGAATCCGTATCTCCACCGGCAAACGGGTCGAGCGCCTTTGTATTGTAGGCGGCGGCGTCAAGAATGAAGCGCTCAATCGTCTGGCGGGCGCCGCCACGGGACTGGAAATAGTCAAGGGACCGAGCGAAGCCACCTTGATCGGGAACGTGGCGGTGCAGATCTCCGCTTTGGAGAACACCCGCTCGCTGCAAGATATTCAAGGAATCGCCTCGCGCCTGGCTTACGCGGAATGAATGTGAACAGGCCAAGGAGCCACGTGAGTAACTCGCGAAGTCGGCTTTTCGGTGAATGTCTGGCGGAGGTTGTCGGAACCTTCTCCCTCATCCTCATCGGAGAAGGCGTCGGTGCGGCCGCGGTGTTAATCGGCACGTACGATCCCGTCGGAGTGGCCTTGGTGTGGGGGCTGGCGGTGATTATCGCCGTGTATATGGTCGGTGGGGTCTCCGGCGCGCATATCAATCCCGCCGTCACTCTGGCTTTTGCTGCCTATCGCAAGTTTCCCAAATGGAAGATCGTTCCTTACATCGTGGCCCAGACGGCGGGGGCCTTTTTGGGCGCCGCGGCCGTTTCCTTTTGGTGGCGAGAATTCTGGCAGCCGGCGGCGAATCGGTTCGGCGTCACCATAGGTCAACCGGGAAGTCAAAGGTTGATGATGGTCCTCTGTTGCTACTATCCCAACCCCGGTTCGGTGGGGACCGGACCTCAGGATATTGCCAAGGTTTCAACGGGAACAGCTTTCGTGGTTGAAACCACGTTGACCATGCTGCTTCTGATGGCGATCATGGCGTTGGGCGACGACCGTAATCCTCAAGCGCCCAAGAGCAATCTGACGCCTCTTCTCATTGGAGTTGTGGTAGCGGCATTGGTGGCTTTAGGCGGACCTTTGACCATGACGGGCATGAATCCCGCCCGAGATTTCGGACCCCGGCTTTTTGCGTACTTCACCGGGTGGGGACACGTGGCCCTGCCCGGCCCGCGCGGAAACGAGTGGTGGGTTTATATCCTCGGCCCCTCATGCGGCGGCCTGCTGGGCGGGGCGATCTACGAGTGGGGAATCCGCCGCTGGCTCACCCAACCGGCTTCGTAGGAGCATTGTATGTTTGTTCCCCAGGTTTACGGCGTGGCCCTGGCCTTGATGATCCTCAGCATGGTTTGCTGGGGGAGTTGGGCCAATACGCAGAAGGCGACGAGGAGTTGGCGATTCGAGCTTTTCTATTGGGATTACGTCTGGGGCATCCTTCTCCTCAGCCTGATCGTAGGCCTGACGTTTGGCCGCACGGACCCCGCGAGCGCCGACAGTTTCCTGAATAATCTCGGCAGCGCCAGCGCGCGGAGCCTGCTGTTGGCCTTTGCGGGCGGAGTGATCTTTGACATCGGCAATATGCTGCTGGTGGCCGCCATCGGCATTGCCGGTCTGGCCGTGGCCTTTCCCATTGGCATCGGTCTGGCGCTCGTCATCGGCTCGGTGCTCAATTATGTGGTGACCCCGGCCGGAAATCCTCTCTTGCTGTTCGGAGGGATTGCGCTGGTGTGCGTCGCCATTGTCCTCGATGCTCTCGCCTATCGAAAGCTTTCCGGCAACGTGCAGGTCACCACCAAAGGCATTGTGCTGAGCCTCCTCTCGGGCGTCGGCATAGGAGTGTTCTATCCCTTTATCGCCAAAGCCATCAAGGGAGAAGGCCATCTGGGGCCGTATACCGTCATGTTCGTGTTCGCCTTGGGTATCTTCGCGTCGAACCTGCCGGTGAACTACGCGCTCATGCGGCGGCCCATTACGGGCGCGCCCCCGGTGAGTTTGCGCGAGTACTTTGCCGCGCGCGGAGGATTGCACGCGTGGGGAGTGCTCGGCGGCTTGATCTGGGGCGTGGGAACCGTCTCCAACTTCGTGGCCTCCTCCACGCAGATGGTCGGTCCCGCGGCATCCTATGCGTTGGGACAGGGCGCCACGATGGTCTCCGCCCTCTGGGGCGTCTTTGTGTGGAAAGAATTTCGCGGTGCGGGACCAGCCGCCAAACGCTTCCTGACCCTGATGTTTGTGTTTTTCATCATCGGCCTGGCAGGCATCGCCCTGGCGCCGGTGGTGAAGTAGCGAAGGAGCCGAAAGTTTAGGGGCAATAGTTAAATCAACAGATATAAGCATGGAAAGAATATCCGTATTGTTACCCGCAATCCTTTTGATCGCCTGCTTTTGCGCAGGGGCAGAAACTCCTGCGAAGATCCCGGTAATCCTCGACACTGACATTGGCAGCGATATCGACGATGCCTTTGCCCTGGCGCTCATCATCAATAGCCCCGAATTTGAATTGTTGGGCGTGACTACCGTCTCCGGCGACACTGCGGCGCGGGCGCGCATCGCCGCCAAGATGCTGTGGGAAGCAGGAGGAAAATGGCGGCAGGTTCCGGTGGTGGCCGGCGTGCCGGGGCCGAAGCAAGACATCAACCAAGCCCCTTGGGCGAATGACTTCGAGGGGCCACAGATTCAAAAGGAAAGCGCCGTCGAATTTATGCGCGGCAAAATCCACCGCTATCCCGGGCAAATCACCCTGATCGCCATCGGCGAACTCACCAACGTGGCGGCCTTGATCAAAGCTGACCCGCAGGCGGCGAAGGGAATCAAACGCATCGCGCTGATGGGGGGCTCCATCGCGCGTGGTTATGGGCCGGGCCCGCAACCGGACGCGGAATGGAACATCAAATCCAACCCCGCCGCGGCCCAAGTGGTCTTTTCCTCCGGGATCCCCATCCTCATGGCGCCCCTGGATGTGACCGCCATGCTGCAACTCGACGCCGAAGCGCGGAGCCGCATCTTCAGTCAAAACACTCCCGTCACCAACGCTTTGGCCGCCCTTTATCATCTTTGGAACCAGGAAACACCCACCCTTTTCGACCCCATGGCTGTGGCGCTGGTGCTTGACCCCGCCCTTTGCCAAACCCAAGAGCTCGCAATCGAAGTTGACGATCGGGGGTTTACGCGAGTAGTAAATGGAAAAATAGGCAATACGACGGTTGGGCTTACGACGGATGCAAGCAAGTTCTTCAGCTTCTACCTAAGCCGTGTCGCGGGAAGATAGGTTACAGCAGACAGGGATCGGCTGTTCCCTGTCACCTGTAACCTAATTTCGCTTCAATCCGGTCGTGGATCCAGTGCGGGTCCCACCATTCCACGGGGTTGACGGGAATTCCATCCAGCAGCATGGTGAAGTGCAGGTGGTCGCCGCCGGCCAGTCCCGTCTGACCCGTGCGCCCGATCTCCTGCTCGCGTTTCACCGCATCGCCCTCTTTGACCGCGATGGAGCTCAGGTGGCCGTACAGGCTCTGAATGCCGCAGCCGTGATCGATGACCACCGCGTTCCCGAAGATTCCCAGGAATCCCGCAAACAAGATGACACCGTCATTGGCGGCGCGCACCGGCATGTGTTCCGATCCGGCCAGGTCAAAACCGAGGTGAGTTTGATGGTCCACAACCTGCCCGCCATAAATGTAAGTGCGATAGTCAGCAAAGCCGGCCTCCGTCTTGCCGGGCAGGCGGATGAAGGGTCCTTTCCACAAGAACCTTGTCGCCGTGTGCTGGGAGAAAGCCTGCAGTTTTTGGGCGTCCTCCTGCCGAAGTGAACCGTTGATGAGCAGAAAGTTCTTGATCAGGCTTCCCTGGTCTTGCAGTTCGGGGGTCTGACTCATGATGGGGGGAACGACGTTCTCCAGGAATTTCCCCCCCAGAGTCTTGTCCAAGTCGATGGTGTCAGAATGGAATTTCTTGGGAAAGACCTTGTAGTTGAAGCTGGCCAGGGTTTCATTTCCCGCATCATCGCGAGCCACAATGTGCGGGACCGTGGAAGGATCGACGTTGTACGGATAAGCAAAAATGCACAAGCGGGTTTCCGCATCTTTCATGGGAAAACTGGGGAAAAAATTATCACCCACTTGCACGCCGGACTCCGTGGTTCCCGCGGAAACCTTGAAGACCGCCATATCGCAGCCGCCCAGGTTGATGTAATGCTGCGTCGTCAACACGGTAATCTGCGGAGAGGCAAACCGCACCGGGAGGTCCAGCGCCGCCTGGCTTTGCCCACCGCGGAAGAATCGCCCCCAGGAATCATTGCGGGCCGTGATGCGCACGGTGGCGCGGCCCTCCTTCAGCGCCGGACTCACCTCGTGGCCCACCAGAACCTTCCAGGTGGTGGCGCTTACCGGGCCCGTGGACCAGAACTTCCACCACCGGCGTGGGCGCGCGGAAATAACCAAATTGGATTGGTGAATGACCTGGCCATCTTGCACCACCTCCACGGCCAGGGTCTTAAGGTTGTGCTTCGCGTCCTTGGCTTCGATGATAAGTTCCGTTTTCTGGCCCAGGCCTTTGGGTGGCTTCGGCAGGACGATGATGGGGCCCTCGCGGCTCGCGACTTTGAATGCCAACACCAGGCATATGGCGGCTAAAACGACGAGCAGGAAAATCACGATCGCTCCTGCCCCTTTTTCCGGCTTGCCGTGAAGTTTAGACAATCTCTACCTCCGATGAATTGAAAATCGAAGCTCCCATGTCGTACCGAGTTTCGATTTTCGGGTTTCGATTTTCGTCCCTGGGAATGGCCTCAAGCCGCGGGCTTGATGACTTGAATGCGCAGGCTGCGAAAGTCCACGCGGTTGGTATGACTTTCCAGGCCGATGTAGCCTTGGTTGGGAACCCTGCTCAAAGGGCGTTTCTCGGCGAAAACAAACGCCGGATCGTCAAAGTCAATTTTATGAATTCGATTCCCGTTCAGAAACACCGTCAGGCGCCGGCCGATGCAGGAAAGCTCCACCTGGTTCCACTCACCGGCCTTCCGGCCCACACCATCGAGCGGTATCACCGCGCCGTAGACTGCGCCCGTACTGTGCAGGTCCGTGAACTGCCCGGCATCGTCGAGGAGAGCGATTTTCAACCCCGTGAAGGTGGGATCGCCCTGTTCGGCGGAACGCAGGAAAATCCCGCTCACCGCGCCTTTCGCCACGCGGTATTCCAGGCGCAAGGCGAAGTCCGCGTAACGCTGGTCGGAGCGCAACCATCCGCCCTTGCCTTCGGTCCAAAGGATTCCGCTTTCTACATGCCAATCCTGCTGCCCCATCGCTTGCCAGCCGGCCAGGTCCTGCCCATTAAAAATCGGTGAGAACCCGGCCTCATCCATGACTTCTTGAGCCGTTGAGGCGAGCGCGAAGACCAGCGACAAGATCAGGAACCAGCCGAGTTTCCTCAACATCCCGGGTGACACTCCCCAATGATTGGCCCTATACCCTGAGCCTATGATACAAGATACTCGAATCCAGTGTGTTTTCACAAATCGAATTCGAGGCAGCGGAACCATGCTTAAACTTACCGTGCATTTGCTTCGCCACACCCAGCGCCGCGAACTGGAAGAATACTTGCAGCTTTACCAACGCAGCTTCAACCCCGACGAGCGTGTGAGCACGCGTGTATTGCGGCGCGTGATTGTCCCCTCGCCGGCGCGCGTGAACCCCGTACATTTGTTCGCGGCTTATCGGGGTGATCGCCTGGTGGGCGGCGCCTGCACCCTGGTTCTGCCGGCGTTCAGCGTGGTGTTTGGGAGTTACATTTTCGTCGATCCCGCGCTTCGCGGCCGGGGTTTGGGGGTTCGAATCCTGCGCCAGGTTCTCCGCCAGGAGCGCCGCGGTCCCCAGGGGTGGAACTGGCGCCTTTATGGCGAAGTTACGGCGGCTTCCGGCGATGGGTGGCACGCGGCGCTGGCCCAAGCTGGCTTCCGATTTTTCCCCGCGCTGTGGCCCCTCGTCTCCTATCAATATCCCGGCAAAGTTGTGGCCGGCCGGCTTTGCTATTTCCCCTTCCGGAAAAATCCGCCAGGCCGATTTTCCCAACCCGCTCTGTTGCTTTATATCCATGCGTTGTTTTATGGCCCGGATGCAACGCATCGCCATCTGCTGCCACGCCTGAAGAACTTCGTTGCCTTGCACGCTTAGGAAATCGGTTCATTGGTGATTGGCGATTGGTGAATTGCGATTGGTGATTTTCGAATTTCGAGTTTCCATTTTCGAATTTCGAATTTCGAGTTTTGTTTTGCGATTTTCAAGTTTCGACTTTCCACTTTCGATTCTCCAAGTCGGCAAATTGATTCATCCTCACAACTGAAACTGTCGATAGCCGAAGCGGGGAAGTGCGTCACGCGGGGCGAAGTGGCACGGCCATCTTGGCCGTGGTGGGAGCGGGCTCCGGCCCTTGTCGAAGCACGTTTCCGCCCTGGCTGAAGCACGCTCGGACCGCGGTCGAAGCGGGCTGCGGCCGTGAACGTATCGGGAAGCCCTCGCGAGCGTGGAAGTGGTCATCCATGAGTGGATCGAAACCGCCCAGGAGATCGGCCGCCCCGTCCCCGCCCCCAAGGGCCGATTGGTGTTCGCCTAACAGGCCCGTTCGACTTCCAAATTGCTTCTTTCCGTTCTTACTGAAAACTCAAAACTGATAACTGAAAACTTGGTTTAGCTGTCGGCGGTGAGCTGTTAGCTGTCCCCTCTTGAATCTGCCATTTTGAATCTGCGATCGGTCTTCTGCTGTCGGCTGTGGGCTGTTAACCGTTGGGCTTGATCCGAGCCCGCCCGTTTGCTTTCGAGGTAAAGGCAGCATAAGATACTCCCAGTGGAGGTGGAGCTTGAAGATCAAGGTTGTGGTTCATGAGGCGGAAGAAGGCGGGTTCTGGGCGGAAGTGCCAGCTATTCCGGGCTGTGCGACCCAAGGCGACACCTTGGACGAACTGATGAACAATGTTCATGAAGCGGTCGAGGGGTGCCTCTCCGTTGAAGTTGCAGAACCCCAGCGAACCGACCGCGACAAAGTGCTGGAAATTGTCGTATGAAATCGGTTTCCGGCAAGGAGCTCGCCCGTCTACTCGAGCGCCACGCCTGGACCCTTCTCCGCATCCACGGCAGCCATCATATCTACGGATAGTCCGGGAGCATCATCAGGCTTTCGGTCCCCATTCACGGTAACAAGCCTCTGAAGATGGGTCTGCTGAGACACCTTCTCAAAATGGCCGGACTCCCGGAATCTGACCTCGATTAGCCCGGAGACGGCTAGGGGCTCGGGATTAGGCATTCGGGACCGAATGCACGCTGTCGGCTGTAAGATGTTAGCTTCTTCCTGTCACCCGTAACCTGTCACCTTTCTCCCCGCCTTCTTGTCCTTTCTCGCTGAAAGCTGATAGCTGAGAGCTGAACGCTTCTTTTACCGCCGTGCGCTTGCCGCTGGGGTGTCAGGCAGGAGGAAAGCTCACGGTCAGGACTGCGCTGATGCGGCAACCCCGCTTGACCGTCCCCTGCGCCGGCCATTCCGCTAATCGACTGCCGCTCTATACGGGAGGGACCACGTCCCGTTTCCACATGCTGCGCAGCACGCCGAGCGCGATGGGCACAGCCCCGGCGAGGATGAAGGTCATGTCTCCCACCATGCGCACCCATTCCAGCTTGTGGTAGAGGCCGCCCATCACGAAAGTCAGCCGGCGCGCGTGCCAGTAACCGTGGGCGATGGAATCCCAAAGTTGGAGAACGCCTCCGGGAAACAGGTCGAGGAGGATCATCAGGGCCAGGCCGACGTTAGCGCCCCAGAAGCCTACCCGAATGAATCTCTCCGTCCCCTTCCAGACGTCATCGGACTGCATGGCCCGCAAACAAAACACGGCAACCGCCAGCGCCAACATGCCAAAGACGCCAAACAGGGCGGCGTGCCCGTGGTTGGGGGTCAGTCCCGTGCCCACTTCGAAATAAGACACGATGGGCAGGTTGATGAGGAAGCCGAAAACCCCTGCCCCCACAAAATTCCATACGCCGACCGCCATGAGGAAATAGATGGCCCACTTCTGGCTGGTGGCGAATTCCTGGCCGCACACGGAGCACTGCTGATTCTTTAGCTTAATGAAGTCCCATGCGTCCAGGGTTAGCAGCGTCAAGGGCACGACCTCCATGGCGGAGAAGCAAGCCGCCAGGCCCATGTTGAGCGTCCCCTGACCGGTGAAATACCAGTGGTGGCCGGTACCAATGATTCCGGCGCTGAGGTAAAGGATGGCGTCGAGGTAAATCAGGCGCGTGGCGGTCTTGGCGCTGACCACGCCCATCTGGTGGAACATGATGGCTACCAGGACCGTGGCGAAGAGTTCGAAGAATCCTTCCACCCAAAGATGGATGATCCAGAAACGCCAATTATCAATGACCGCGAAGTTGGTGTGGGGGCCATAGAAAAGGGCAGGCAAGTAAAATACGGGAATGGCCACGGCGGCGTAGAGAAACAGTGCGGAAAGCTCACGCTTGCCCGGACTCTTCATGGCCGGCTTCAGGGCCCGGAACATCAAAAAAAGCCAGAAGACAAGGCCCACCGCCAGCAGGAACTGCCAGAACCGACCGAGATCGAGGTATTCAGAACCCTGATGCCCGAACCAGAACCAGAGGCGCCCGAGCTTGTCGTTGATGCCCAGGTACTCTCCGAAAAGGCTGCCGAAAACCACGACTGTCAGCGCGCCAAGAAGCGCGTAGACGCCGGCCTTTTGGCCTTTGGGCTCCGCCCCGCCCACCCACGGCGCCAGGAAAAGGCCGCCGCCTACCCAGGCGGTGGCGATCCAGAAGATGGCGAGTTGCAGGTGCCAGGTACGCGCCAAAGTGTAAGGCAGAAAGCGGGCGATATCGAAGCCGTAAAAGCCTGCCGGCTCGACGCGGTAGTGGGCAATCGCGCCCCCCAGGAACGCTTGCACCAGGAAGAGGAGCGCCACCACGGCAAAGTACCACCCGGTGGCCCATTGGCTGGGCGTCAGGGTCAGCGGCGTGGGAGCGGAGTGCGTGACGTGGGCGGTATCGCCCTCACCCTTCCAGCCGAGGTAATCAAACTTGCCGACCACAAAGAGGATCAGGCCCAAACCTCCCAGTAGGGTGATGAGACTTAAGGCGCTCCAGACGTATGCCTCGACGGAGGGCCGATTGCCTACCAGGGGTTCATAAGGCCAATTATTCGTGTAGGAATAGTCCTTGCCGGGCCGATTCGCCGACGCCGCCCAGGCAGACCACGCGAAAAAGGCGGTCAGCGCGTCGAGCTCCGCGGGGTCCTTGATGTAGCCGGCAGGCAATCCGGGGGCGGCGCCCTTCCTAGTGAAGTAATCGCTCCATTCGGCCGTCTGGGTGCGAAAGGCCGCTACCTCCCCTGATGTATAAACGAGCGTGCGCGAAGCCGATTCGTACCGATTCTCCTTAAGAACTTTCCGCACCTCCGCGGACGCGACGATTTGCTCATCGGGTGAGATCTGTGCGAAGGGTCGGCCGTACTTCTCCGCCGCGACCGTATCCCGAGTTACCTCGCTGAGACGGTGCAGGTACTCAGCGCTGTAGTCAGGACCCAGATATGCCCCGTGCCCCCAAAGAGTCCCGTGTTCCATGAGGCCGTATTTAAAGAAAACCTCCTGGCCTTTTTGGATGTCGGCTCCTGTGAACACCACGTTTCCCGCCGCATCCACGGCCTTATTGGGAATGGGAGGAGCGTTTGTGTAGGTCAAGACGGTGACGAGAGACAAAACCGAGAAACCGCCGATCATGACGAGAATCGCCGCGTGCCGCCACCACGGAGAGAGCCCTGTGGCACTACCGGATGTGTCTGCCATTTCATTCCCCCGTTTGATGATTTGCTGGAATTTCCATGCTCAATTGCGGGTAGATCGTACTTTTGGTTCCTAATCGGATTCCCCGTCCTGCGGCGGCGGCGGAGCCTTCGGGGATGAGCGCGAAGCCCCGAGGGACTTAATGTCCCACTCCGCCCAGCACTGGGAAAGAGCCCATTACCACCAGCGCCAACGCAATTCATAGCTTCTTGTGTGACTTATAACCCTTTCTAAAGGGATATATGGCCTTTGTCAATGCTCATTCTCAAGCGCAATCGCACGTGGAAACAGAATATTGTTCTCCAGGTGGATGTGCTGGTGCAGATCCGCCTCAAATTCCGCCAAGGTCTTGTACAGAGTCTGATAGCTGACGCAAGCATCGGGTGGAGCGGTATAGCCCTTGCTAGTCGCGCGAAGTGCTCGTAGTGCTTCGCCCGCAGATTCATGCTCGTGCTCCATCATCGCCACCGGATTTCGCACGGTGCCGAAGGGCGCCGGCAGGATGGGCTCCTTCTGGAGGACGGATTCCTCCATCTTTTCGATATACGGGAACAGCACCATTTCCTCCTTCATCATGTGGGTGGTCAGTTCCTGCTCCAGGCCGCGGAAGGTCTCGCGAAGCTGATGAAGTTCGGGATGGCGCTCGCCGTGGACCGAGCAGACCTTTTCGAAAAGAGGGCCGAGACGAGCAATCTCTTCGCGCGTGTACTTATGGTGGGTATTCTTAATGTGGGAAATCAGGTCGGCTAAGGATCCCGTTTGCCAGTTGCCATGTTTGGGGGAGGCTTGTTCCGTCGGTGGCGCCACTTCCAGCGCGGCCAGTACTTCGTCAACTGAGACGCCGCCCGCACGGCAAGCTTGCTCGAGTGTTTGCTTGCCTCCGCAGCAGTAGTCGATCCCCAATTTTTCGAAAACTCTCGCGGCCCCCGGTTTTTCCAGGGCCAGTTCACGTACCGTGTTTTCTGTAGTCGCGTTCATTGCTTCCTCCTCGCGGGCCCAGGTCCCTGCCTTGGGCCCACGCATGATGTATCCATGTTAGGGGAGCAACGCGGGCGTGCCGATGACTTTTGTCACGGGAACCGCAGATTGGTATTGTAAGGGAGGGGGGTAGTTAACCTCAAGATTCCGCCAAAGTCCGATGGGGATGCAAATGACCCCTCACCCCCACGTTCTGCTTGTCGTGGGGGTGAGGGGTCGCTTCGTGAGTGGTGCGAATGTCACATAGATGTATGCGCCACCCGTCAACTTTACGCGACCCAGGAGTCACTCCGTCGCGACGTTTTCGTCTTGGAGAGCTTTCCAGTCGCATATCAGGACGTTGCGCCCATCGATCTTCAGCATTCCTTCCGCCTGCAAGCGCGAGAGATTGCGGGAAACCAGCTCGCGGACGGTGCCGATTTGCGCTGCCAATTCCTGGTTGGTGATGGGGAGAAAAACCTCTACGCCCGCTGGGGTGCGCTTGCCGGACTTTTGGGCAAGGCGCAAAAGATAGGAAGCGAGCCGGTGGCGCACGGTGGTGAATGACAGTTCCTCAATGATCCCCACCAAACGGCGCAGCCGCGCGCCGACCACCCGCAAAACCTTGAGGGGAACTTGGGGGTGAGCGAGACAGAGCGCCTGAAAATCCTGTTTGCTCACAAAGAGCAGGGTGGCGTCGCCGACCGCAGCCCCTGACGCCGGGTATGTCCCTCCATCGAACACGGGTATCTCGGCAATAGAACTGCCGGGGCCATCAATACTGAGTACTTGTTCACGCCCATTGGGGGAGCTTTTGAAAATGCGAACATTGCCGGACTCAACCACATAAAGCCCCGAGCAAGGCTCGCCTTCGCCAAATACGATCTCGCCCCCCGAGTAGTGGCGGGAGATCGCTCGCTCGGCCAGGAAGCCCAATTCACTTTCTGTCAACCCGGAGAAGATGGAAACCTTCGCCAGTGTTTGCCCAGGTTTGTCTGCGGAGTCTGGCACGCGGATATTGTACCAGAGCGCCTACGGCAAGAAGAAACTGCGTTCAGCAAGCGCAACGCGGCCATCTTTTGTGAGTCCTCGCCTTTCGCACCGCCAGCCCCTGCCATTTCGGTTCACGATTATCTCTCGACGGCATCGCACGCAGCGACTTGGAGTGCGTGCGGCTCGACGCCGCCTTGGAATTCGGGAACAAGGATGAGGTAGAACGGGAACTAAAGGCAGTGACGAGTGACGAGTGACAAGTGGCGAGCAAGCGGAACTAACGGCAGTGACAAGTGACGAGCAAGCGAAGGTAACAGCAGTGACGAGGGACGAGAACCAGTCCGAAGTCCGGGGTCAACAAGACCAGTAACAAGTGACGAGTGACAAGTGACGAGCAAGCGGAGCTGACAGCAGTGACGAGTTAGGAGCCAGCGGGAACGGAAAGCGCGCAATTCAAATCCATTGTGATTTGTGCGCTGGCTGGCTGGCGCAGAGTGAAACTCTGTGGTTTTGTGAGCGAAACGGATTAGTCGCAGGGCTGCGGTCTGCGCCGGCCCACCGTTTCCTCTCTTGGCGGCATTCGTTGCTGGACAGCGGCGAAAACTGTCTGTTCACAAGCGATATCAGGTGGTAATATAGCAAAAGTATGGTATTTCACGTCACGCTTACTCCCGCGGAAGACGGTTGGATCGTCGCCGAATGTCCGGCTTTGCCGGGGTGCGTTTCTCAGGGCAAAGATGAACAAGAGGCCCTTGTCAACATCAAAGAGGCTATTGCTGCATGGCTGTGGGCTGAGGATCAAAAGGCTACAGCGCAGCTTCCGCGCACCAACCAGCCTGAAATCCTAGTCTCTGTCTAATCCTGTGGCACGCCTTGCCAACATTTCCGGTAAAGATGCGGTAAAGGCTTTTGAAAAGGTCGGGTGGCGCGTCATCGGCCAAGTCGGAAGCCATGTGGTCATGGTCAAGCCGGACGTGCGGGCGAATCTTTCTATTCCTCAGCATAAGGAGCTTTCGGTAGGGACGCTTCGCGCTCTCATCCGCCATTCGGGAATGACAGTGGAGGAATTCCTCGACCTGCTTTGACGGGAGGCTCGCGCAAAACGCCGTCTGTTGCTTCAGGGGAAACGGTGTCAGGCTTTCATCCCCACCTCGGGGGATTGTTGTCTCGATGGGTATTGGGAAGCAAAGGGAAGGCGCCCGCACTCATAAGCCGTATTCGGAGAGGAATTCACGAATGGCGCTGTATAACGCGGCGGGTTGTTCGAGCCAGGAGAAGTGCCCGCAACGGTCCAGGAGCACCAACCGCGAGTTTTTCAAGGCGAGGTGAATTTCCTCCTGCATCTCCGGATCGATGGGGTCCTGGCGACCGGCAACCACCAGCGCCGGCAGTGTGAGGTGTTCCAGAGCGGGCCGCAGGTCCATTCCCGGGGCCATTTCATCGGCCGCCATCAACTGTCCCGCGTCATGGTGATACGACTCCGGGGGGAACGTGGCCACAATTTTCGCCGCCGCTTCGCGATCGTAGAAATATCCCGGGAGCAGGGTCTGGAATGACGGCGCGCTCTTGGCCGCCGCCGCTTGCTCGGGCGTGAGGCGCATAGAGACGTTGTCCATCATCGCCTCCACCAGCGATTGGCGCACCGGCCCGGAATCCACCAGCACCAACGCTTCGACGCGCGCCGGAAACGCCAGGGCATAGTTCATCGCCAGGTTGGCTCCCGCCGAGTGGCCGAGCACGGTCCAGCGCTCGAACTTCAGGCTTTCTCGCAGAGCTTCCAGGTCGGCGAGGCACAGTTCAAGGTTAACCGTCTGGCGGTTGATCTCCGCCGGACGCGATCGCCCGGTTCCACGCAACTCCACCAGAATCGTCAGGTGCGAAGAAGCCAGTTCGCGCGCCACCGGCTCCAGGTAGTCGCAGTCAAACCCCGGCCCGCCGGAAAGCACCACTAACGGCTTCCCTTGTCCAAAAAGACGATAGTAAAGATCGAAACCAGGGCGCGCAATCTTCCCTTCACGGCTGGTGCCGCCCGCCCCAGCGAGATTGTTCAAAGTAAAAAGTGCCAGCGCCACAAGTCCAGCTCCCAGAATCCGTTTCATAGAAGACCTTCCACTGAGTCTGCCATTTCGCGCCTCCTTGCGCAAGTGACTTTCGCCCCGGAGAGAAGTAAGCTGTAAAAGAGTTTCTCCTAATAGGCTACTCGACGGGACTCGCATTCTGGGGGCACCCAAGGCGGTCCGGAGCCCTGCGGGGAGGTTCCCTGAGGGCAAACTCCCCCGGAAGAACCTGCTATGTCCATGAAAATACAGGGCCGGATTTTTCTCCGGAAGGAAGCCTCGCATGTAAGTCATTTTAATAGAACGGGTTGCGGGTAATCGCGAGAAGACCCTGGGAGTGGTGGGCATTCGCGCTATAACCATAGTCAAAATGCCGAAATGGCCGCAATTGACAGGTTGAAAACTTTTTTCCGCAACCTCTACAGCCCGACGCTTCAATGGGAATCTCGCGAATCGAGCTTCAGTTCAACTTGACTTCGACGGGCTGCGCGGTCTGGCGGTTGAACGTAAAAGTTCCGGTCAGTTCCCTTCCGTGTTCCTTCACACTCACTTTGTAGTCGCCGTAGAAGCCATGAAACTGTGCCGCGCCCTGGCGTGACGTACGGGCTTCCGTGCGGGTCCACCACTTGCCCTTGATGAGCTGCATCAGCGCATCGTAAGCGGGCTTGGGCGTCATGTCGGCGCGCACCAATCCGGCGGGGGCCTGCCGCCACGCTCCCTGATCGGAAAAGTCCCACCAGGTGATGGCTTCGACGGCGGGGTGACTGAAGAGGATGGTGTAGAACCGCGCCACTTCTTCCGCCTGTGACTGCTCGCCTTGCGGAGTGCTCGCCCAGTCGAACTCCGGGTGGTTCTGCTTCAAATCCCACCCGTGCTGGCCGGAGAGAATGGTGGCTTCGGTAAAGTGCAAGGGCTTGCCCACTTTGGCAAAGCGCTCGCAGATGTTCCAGGTTTTCTGCGCCCCCCAGGCCTCCTGATGCTGATGGCATTGAATGCCGATCACATCGAAAATCGGCTGGCCGGAAGCGTCCACCAGTGGGGAGATCACCTTTTTCACGTACTCGTCCGTGGTGATGTAATCGTTGATCACCAGCGTGGCCTGCGGATTGGCTTCGCGCGCGTGGGTGAACGCCGTGCGCAGATAGTTCGCCACGCCAATTTGCGCGATGCCCGCGGTTAATCTGGGTGCTCGTTGGAGCTCATCTTGGCGGGTGGTGCACTCGGTGGCTTCGTTGACGACGTCAAAGAAACTGATTTGGCTCTTGAATCTTCCCACGATGTCGGTGATACGCTGCATCTGCAAGCGCATGACCTCCGCGGGGTCGGCAGGCAGCCAGGCGAGATCAAGTTGGTTCCAGGCCAGCGGATGCCCCTTCACCGTGATGTGATGAGCCTCGCACCAGGCGGCCATGCGGGCGGTACCCTCATAGTCGGGATGTCCCGCCTCGCGCTCATAATTCCACCAGTAAAGCGGCACCGTGGCGTAGTTGAGCAAGTCGGAAAACTCCTTCGCGTACGCAGCGTTGTCCGCGTCGGTCTTGCACTTGCCCAGCATGAAGACGTTGCTGCCGAACAAAAAACTGTGGCGCGTCTGCTCGATGGTAACACGTGCCCCGCGTTTGAGCGCCTTGCCGTCGGGCATCACAAGACGCAGTTGGGCGTCGCCGGTGCGATATTTCTGAATGCGCGCGTCGGCTTGGCTGAGGATTTCACTTTCGGAAAGGGTTTGGGCAGGGAGGCTTTGAACCCCTCCCAGCGTCACGGCAAGGAGACAACAAGCAATAAGTGTTCGTGGTTTCATGGCAGGGAGGAGTTTACACCCGTTTGGAAGCAAATGTCGCGCAGGCTTTCGGCCTACTGCCTACTGCACACGGGCCTCATGAGCCAGCCGATAAAAAGCCAATTGCGCGTCGCCGTGGCGGAGGAGGCGGGTGCGGTGGAGGGTGAGGTAATCTTCTTCCAGTTGGATATGCTTGGAGTGCTCCGCGACGACGATTGACGAGGGCTTTAGCAATAACCCGCGCGCGAGTTGCCGCAACGTGTGATGGTACTCGCGAATCTCCTCGTAGGGCGGGTCGAGGAAAATCACGTCGAAGCGTTCACCCTCGCGTTCCAGCCGCTCCAGGCCGGTGAGTACGGAACAGGTGAGCAGGGCATATCCGGAATCAATCTTGAGCTCCGCCAGATTCTGCCGGATCAGCAGAGAAGCGGCGCGGTGATGCTCGATGAAAACCACGTCGCGCGCGCCACGGCTCATGGCTTCGATGCCCACCGCGCCCGTACCGGCATAAGCATCGAGAAACGTCGAGCCCTCCACGCTGGGTCCGAGGACGTCAAACAAAGTTTCGCGCAACTGGTCGGTGGTGGGACGCAAATTCCCACCCTTTAATGTGCGCAAACGAAGACCGCGGTAAGTGCCGGATATTATTCTCATGATTGAGTGATCGGGCTGTTTTATTGCCGATTTTCGATTGTCGATTGTCGATGGACGATCCGGGTTACCGCCTTCAAAAGCCGGCTTTCAATCGTCAATCGTCAATCGAAAATCGGCAATTATGCGACGCTCGCCAGACCGTAGCGGCGCGGCCACTCGGTGCGCAGGTAAGTCGTGAACGCCTGCAACTCTTCCGGCGAGGGTGGGTTCGCGACAAAACCCGCCGCCTCGCGCTTGGCCCATTCCAAAATCTCCTGGTCGCGAAGAAGGTTGGCGATGCGAAACGCCGGAATCCCCCACTGGCGCGTGCCGAAGAACTCGCCCGGACCGCGCAGTTTGAGGTCGATCTCGGCAATGCGAAAGCCGTCGGTGGTGGCCACCATGGTATTCAGGCGCTCTTGGGAAATTTCGCTGCGGGGCTCCTCCGCCATGAGCAGGCAGTGGGATTTCTTGCTCCCGCGCCCGATGCGTCCGCGAAGCTGGTGAAGCTGGGACAGCCCGAAACGGTCGGCGTGCTCGATAAGCATCGTCGTGGCGTTGGGCACGTCCACGCCCACCTCGACCACCGTGGTCGCCACCAGAATCTGCACCTCGCCGCGCTTGAAGCGCTGCATCATGTCTTCCTTCTCATCGCTTGCCAGACGGCCGTGCAGCAGGCCCACGTGAAATTCCGGAAAGACGTTGCGCGACAACTGCTCGTACATGCGCACGGCAGGCTTGAGGTCCAGCTTACCACCCTCTTCGATGACGGGGCAGACAACGTAGGCCTGCTCGCCGCGCCGAATCTTCTCGCGCAGGAAAGTATACGCGCTTTCGCGGTCGCGCTCCTCCATGAGCTTGGTCGCGATGGGCGTGCGATGGGGCGGCAGCTCGTCGATCACGGAAAAATCCAGGTCGCCATACAGCGTCAGCGCCAGGGTGCGGGGAATGGGCGTGGCGGTCATCACCAGGACGTCGGGATGATAGCCTTTGCGCATCAGCTCGAAGCGCTGCAACACGCCAAAACGATGCTGCTCATCCACCACCACCAGGCCGAGTTGGGCAAAGTGCACGTCTTCCTCAATCAGCGCGTGCGTGCCGATGACGAGGTTCACGGCGCCCGAGGCGATTTCCTGTTTGATTTCCGCCTTTTCCGCCACCTTGCGCGCGCTGATGAGCAGCTCCACGCGATAATCGAGCGGGCGGAACAACTGCTTGATGTAGAGGTAATGCTGCATGGCCAGGATTTCCGTGGGCGCCATCAACGCCACCTGATAACCATTTTCAATCGCCAGAATGGCGGCCTGGATGGCGACGATGGTCTTGCCTGAGCCCACGTCCCCTTGCAGCAAGCGATTCATGGGGCGCGCCGAACACATGTCGTCCACAATCTCTTTTAGCACCCGCTTCTGCGCGCTGGTGGGGTGAAAGGGCAGAATCTTGCGAATCGCCTGCCGAGCGCTGTCCTTCACGCGAAACTCCACGCCTGCGAGAGACTTGGCCTTGCGTCGCTTCAACGCCAAACCCGCGCCCACACTGAAAAACTCTTCAAAGATCAATCGCACCTGCGCCGGAGTACGAAAGGCGCAGAGTTTGTCCAGATCCGGCTCGCCTGTGGGAAAATGCGTCAAGCGAACCGCGGTGGCGCGGTCAAGCAGGCGGTTTTTCTTGACCACCGTGACCGGCAGGCGGTCGGGAATCTGGCCGTCCAGTCCCTCCAGCGCCGCCCACATGAGCCGCCGCAGCACGCGCGGGCCGAGCGCGCCGATGGATTCATAAATGGGCACGACGCGGCCTAATTCCAGCGAGTTTCCGCCCTCTGTCTCCTCCTCCGGTAAAATCTCAAATTGCGGCTGGACGATCTCCATCGTCCCCGTGCCGTAGCGGTCGCGGTCAACCTTGCCGTAGAAAAAAACCTGCTGTCCGGTATGGAATACTTTGTTCTTCTCCAGGTAAACAGCGTTGAACCACTTGCACCTCAGCATGCCGCTGGAATCGCTGGCCGCGAGGTCATAGATGTACATGCCGCTGCGGGTGCGCATCAGGCCGCAGGTCAGCACTTTGGCAAAAACCGTGGTGGTCTGCCCGGGCACCAGGTCGCGGATGCGCGTCAAGCGCGTGCGGTCTTCGTAACGAAACGGGGTGTAATAGAGCAGGTCTTCCACCGTGCGGATGCCGCGCGAGGCGAGAAGTTCGGCGCGCACGGGACCTACACCTTTCAGGAACTGAACCTCGGACGCGGCCGTGAGTTTCGTGTTCGCCATTCTTCTCCGATTTGACTATTATAACCGGGACAGCCGGATTTGATGATCCGGTGATCGGGAGTTCGGTTCGTCTGCTCCTCGACGAAAGAGCGAAAACCGAAAATGGAAATTGGAAATGGGGAGAGCTTGCGAGTTTTGAGTTTCGTCTGAGCTTGCTCCATACGACAGATCGCCTAATCGCTAATTGCTAGTTCATTCCGTGTCCCGATCATCCGATCCGAGGTGAACCGGATTTGGGTGCTGTCCTAATTTGGGCGTAGCGCCGCCATCTTGGCGGCTCCGTTGCCGGCTGGAAGCCGGCGTTACGACCCGAATTAGGAGAGTACCCGGATTTGTGAAAGCTTGACAATCATGCCTCCTACACACGCCAAATGGATCAAGTACCTGATTGCCATCCTGCTCGGCAATGCCCTGTACTTTGCCGTGTCGCCGCACCTGCCGCCCGCGGCGCAACACCACTCGTGGGCCGTCGATCTGGGAACCGTGGTCGACTTCTGGTTCTGCCTGCTGGTCTATGGCCTCCTGGAACTCGGCGCTTTCTTCCGCCGCAATGATGCCGGACCCCGTGGGCCCGAAGAGTAGCACCGGGCCGCAGCCGCTCCGAAGGGCATATAAGCCACGGAGCGTTGGCCACCCTGGCGTGCCATTTCGCCATTGCTTGTTTTCATGGCATTGATTCTTGACCGTAAGACTCTTCACTTTTGCCCTTTGCCTTTTGACTTTACTTGACGACTTCACCCCTCCCCGCCACTTAGCCCTTCGATTTAAGCGGCATTATGACTGTTCGCTCGGGGCCATCCATGGCAATCCCCAGAGTGACACGCGGCGATTTTGTCCGATGGATTAGGGAGCCCTGAAAGAAAAAGAAATCTCACCCAGGATTGTCCAAGCGCTGAGACTCGCCAAGACAAACTGCCTTGTTTTCTTCGGGTTCTTGGCGGCTTGGGGCGAAATCCTTATCTCGTTTGGGGGTGATTTCAGAGCTTCTCAATCACCGGTATTCCCAAGGCCTTATATGCTCTATAACTATTTTTTGCTTGCGAAACTGCCAGGTTCGGACTAAACTACTATTTTACGGCTTGATAAGCAGAACCTCATAGCATCCTCAGCACAAATTCTCACGCGACGTGCTGTACCGAATGGTGACCTCGCCGTAAGCCGGGAGATCCCGGCAGGAATAACCGAGCCTAAACCAAGAGGAAAGACCTGCGCGCGACGGGTGGGAGGGCGTGTCTCCCGAGAGAGAAATTGCGGGAAGGCAAAAAAGCCCTAAAGTTAATGGCGTGATTACCGAATATACAAAGGAGGTAAGTTGAAATTGGAACTCAAAGAACAAGTTGGAACCACCGCAGGAAAAGTTTGGCAAATTCTGAGTGATTCTGGCCCGCAGACGGTAGCCCAACTGAAGAAAAGGCTTAATGGCTCAAGCGAGCTTGTCGGTTTCGCCTTGGGCTGGCTGGCGCGGGAGGACAAAATCGACATTTCACAGGAGAAGAAAAGCCTGAAAGTGGTCTTGAAGTAATCACCAACGGTCCTTAAGGAGAAATCCCAACGAACGCCGCGTGCTTGGCCAGACAGCTCGGAACGTGCCTGGTGAGTGAAGAATCCAGGGAGGGCGCTGGCTCGGCAAGGTCGGGGCTGGCAGCTTATGACTATGCCGCCGTGTCCCTCCAGTTTTTCCCGGTGCGGGTTCGAAGGGCTCAGCATATTTGCCGAAAGCACTCCCCCAAAGACCCGGCGTGATGGCATTTAGGAACGAAGACCTTAACAAATACCTAAGGGAGCGCTTATGACGGAGAGGACCTCAGCCCTGCTCGTGCACCACAATTCCGAAACCCTGGCCATTCTCAAAGGCGCTCTGGAGCGCCTGGGCCTGCACATCATCCACGCCGAATCGCGAGCGCAAGCCAAGCGCATGCTTGGCGGGCTGAACCCCGCCCCGCTGGTCTTTACGGAAACGCAACTGCCCGATGGCACGTGGGCTGACATCCTGGCGGTGGCCGAAAAGGCCGCCCAGCCTGTGAACGTGATCGTCGTAGCCCGCGTCGTGGACACCCGCTTTTACGTGGAGGCCATTGAAACCGGCGCCTTCGACTTCCTCGCGCCACCCTTCAATGCCACCGACCTTGCTTATGTGCTGCGGACCGCAATCGACAATGTCACCGCGCGACGCGCCACCCGCTCTCATGCCACCCACCCGGTGGAGGAGGGCGTCTTCACGGAGGTTCATGAAACCGGCGCCCAAGCGATTCCCAACTAGGGGACACGGGATGGGGAATTCGGGGTAAGGGGTTCGGGATACGTGATACGTGATACGGATCATGGTACACGGGATTCGGAACGCACTGGCGGCGGGTAGCTTCTTTCCATTTATTCCTGAAAGCTGAGAACTGAAGACCAATGTCGGCGTCCGGTTGTCAGATGTCGGCTGTCAGCTCTCGCCGTGCTTTCCTTTGTTGCGGATTACTGAAACCCTGGAAACCTATTTCGGCTGCCGGCTGTTAGCTTTCGGCTGTCAGCTATCACGTATCAGCCGCCAGATTTCGCCTTGCCTCCCGTTCTTCCTGAATAACGTAGAACATGTTTCGGCTGTTCGCTCTGAGCTGGCGGCTGTAAGCTGTCAGCTGTCAGCTATTCCCTTATCACCTATCAGCCACCCGCTATCGCCTTGCTTCCCTTTGTTACTCGCAATTGCAAACTGAAGACTCATTTTCCGTGGCGCGCGGCAATGATGAGCCCCGACCGGGCTGAGCATTGGCGACGCACACATTGGCGGCGTGCGGTTGCCGCGGGGGCATCGGGCATGAGAGAATCCCACGGGCAGGAGGAGCGTCCACCATTAAGATTGGCGGACTTTCAGCCGCGCAACATTGTGGCTGCCTGCTCACAACGCTTGCGCGGCTCGACCGGACGGTTGGGTGAACAACCCTGCACCAGGCAATCGGACCATGCGCTCGAAAACCCTGAAGACGTTTGACGCCCGGACTGCGGAGCGGTGGCGGGAGTGGCTCGCCGAGCACCACGATTCCGAATCGGAGGTGTGGCTGGTCTTCCACAAGCGTCACACCGGGCAGGCATCGATCGCTTACGAGGATGCCGTCGATGAAGCACTATGCTTCGGATGGGTCGATAGCCTCATCAAACGCCTCGATGACGCGCGTTATGCCCGCAAGTTCACGCCGCGCAAGGCTGATAGCAAGTGGTCCACCACCAACCGCCGGCGCTATGCGCAACTCAAAGCCAGCGGTCGATTGATGCTGGCGGGATTGCACCGGCCGCCAACGGATCGAAGCGGCGATGCGCCCCGGCCATCGCTCTTGAATGTCCCAGCGTACATTCAGGAAGCGCTTAAGAACTGCCCGGCAGCAGGAGGCCATTTCGAGACCCTTGCGCCCTCCTACCGGCGCATGTACATCGGTTGGATCGATTCCGCCAAGCAACCCGAAACGAAAACACGGCGGCTGGAGGAGGCCATCCGACTGCTGGCAGCGGGCAAGAAGCTGGGATTGAAATGAGAGGGCGCGACACTGGATACGTGACACGGGATACGGGAGACGGGATACGGGGTACGGGATTCGGGACTGGGGATTAGGGATCAGGGGTTGGAATACGAGACCGGAAACTTCACCTTCCGCATGAGTGCGTAGGGGTCGGATTTTCGCGCCCGATTTTCCGCTACGACTGGGACAGGCCCAGGAATGGGTATTCCACAGGTCCTTGGAGGTCCCGACTGCTCTAATTTCGAGGGTCCGAGGGAACGCCACTGAGACTTGGGACTGGACATTTTGACCTTTATTGAATTTGCCGCAGATGTTGGCTGAAAACCGGCGATGCAAAAGCGTTCAAGCGCTCTTTCTTCTGACAGCGAACCCCGAACCCTAGTTCCGATTGCCTGATCCCGATCCCTAACCCCGACTCCCCCCGGCTGTGAGCGGAGAGCTTCTTTTAGCGGCCAGCGCAGGGCAAGCGCAGTTCTGGGATTCACGTCGCTGACCCTACCCGTTGCCATTCCTGTTAGGTCAAAAACGCAGAGTTTTACTCCGATGTGCCCGCCTGCCTTTTGCCCCTACACGAACACGCAACCTGGCACGGGCAGGACCCCGATATACAGAACGACATAAGTGTTTGCGCATTCGGCTGTAGCGGCGGTCTCCGACCGCCGTCGTCGATCGGAGATCGACGTTACAATCTCGGCGCTCAGAGAGTGCCGTTCCAGGGCAATGCGCAGAAAGTTATGTCGTTCTGTATAGATCGGGGTAGGCCGGCCATGGCACGACCCGGGGCTCCGGCTCCGTCATCGTCGCGGCCATGAACGTCCGCGGAATCACCCACCTCCTAACCTTCAACGGCCCGGATTTTACCCGCTATCCGGGAATCCATGTGGTCCATCCCAACGACGTAGAAGCTGTGAAAAAATCGACCATCTCGCGCAGAGACGCAGAGGCGCAGAGATACAGAATAAGTAACTGCCTTATTTTCTTTTTCGCCTCTGCACCTCCGCGTCTCTGCGCGAGATGGTTTCGCTCGTTCCGGAATTTCTTCACAGCTTCGTAGCCAAAGAGGCAAATCCGAAGTAAGCATGGCGCGGTCCTCTGCGGTGTGAGATTCGTGACATTTCGAACTGCGGGCGAAAGAGCAGGGATTAGGGATTGGGGATTGGGGGTTGGGGACTGGCGACTGGGGATTGGAGATGGCAGATTCAAGATTCAAGAGACGCGCTAGGGAAGGTCGGTGGGTTTGAAGACCGTGATATTGCGCACTCGTTCGAAGTCCGAATCGTTGCTGGCTAGGAAGGAGAGCCCGTACTCAAGCATAGCAGCGACGATCATGGAATCGTTGGTGAGGAGTCCAGCTTCCTGTCGCACGGTTTGCGCATTCCGGATAATAGCCTCATTCACCGGCATGAAAAGGAGATTGAGAGCTAACACTCGCTGGGTATTAAGCCAATAATCCGTCAGGGTGGGGATTTGCTGAAACTTGCTGCGAAGCGCCTGGCTCCCCCGGCTGTGATCAGGCCTTTGGAGAGGGCTTCGGCGATCATGAAGCGATGGGTAACTTCATTGACGGTTTCAAACAGAGCGATGCCCGTCACCTCTTCCCGCAGGCATCGTTCGAAAAGTTGCCGGCACTCCGCAGACTGGGCCGTGAGCGCGTAAATAAACACGTTCGCGTCAATGAAGACGAGATTTCGGCCAGGAATATTCGGAAGGGAATCAACTGCCATGGTCAGGCTGGCTCTTCCAGGTCAGCGTCCTCGGCAATCCATTTCCATTGTTCCGGGGAAAGCTTGATGCGCTCTTCTTCGTTGAGGGCTGCCAGCGCCCGGGATACACGCTCGGCTTTGTCCTCGGGGGTGAACTGCTTGCGGGCGAATTCCTGAAGCGTGTCAGGAGGTTTCTTCGTGCTGCTCCCAGTGCCCATGATGAATCAATTGTAACTTAGCAGGTTTGGAGGACCAACTGATTTCTGCGGGCGCCAGAAAAGCAGTGACGAGTGACCCGCCGCGGCGGGACGAGGGACGAGAAAGGCAACCCGGGTCGGAAGACCAGGGATTAGGGGTTGGGGACTGGGAGTTGGAAGTGCGGGACCCCTAAGTCCTGTTTCCCCGCGGGAATCGACTGTCTACATGTAGACTTTGCCAGTAGCAGATGGTAGTCTTGTGCATGATAGGGAGAGGCCGGCAATGAGTCGTACCTATGAAGTTGAAGCGCATTGGGATTCCGAGGCAGGGGTCTGGGTCGCGGAAAGTGACGACATCCCCGGCCTGGTGGCCGAAGCCGAGTCCATGAATGCCTTAGTGGAAAAGGTTCGGATCTTAGTGCCGGAGCTTTTTGAGTTAAACGGCGGACTGGAACCGGGGCAGAAGGTGGTCAACGTTCTGGTTCGCGCCCATCATGAAGAAACTGCTTTGGTGTCCGTCGAGTCCTGATGCTGAGCTACACGCCGAAGCGGAAGGTAGTCCTGCGCGCCAACGGGTGCTATTTTAAGCGCCCTGGCCATGGCGATCACGAAATCTGGTACAGCCCGATAACTCAGCGATACTTCCCGGTTGACCACAAGATTCTATCCCGCCATACCGCCAATGGAGTCCTGAAACAGGCTGGCATCCCCAAGCAGTTCTGAGTTTCCTTCGGCAATGAAGACATAACGGGCTTGGCACAGTTCCTGTTCTTGGGGGTCTGCGACTTCCCGAAGGGACTTGGAAAGAAAGTTCGAGGTCCGGAGTTCAATGTCCGGGGTCGGAAGAACAGGGATTAAGGGCGGTAAGGACAGTGACGAGTGACGAGCAAGACAGTCCGGGGGTGGGAAGAGCAGGGATTAGGGGTTGGGGACTGGCGACTGGGGATAGGAGACGGCAGATTCAAGATTGGCGGTTTCGGCACGGGCACGTCCTGCGGGATTGGAGATGACGAATTCAAGATTCAAGACTGGCGAGGTAAACTAGCCGGTACGGCAAACTGCAGGCCTCGGCGGCAAAGCACTTGTGTGATAGCATCACTGGCTCCTTGGTGCTCGGCTCTGGATAGCGCCGGGCTAAACCGGCATGGAGTCGTGAATGAAAGAGTCATACAGGGAAGGAGTAGCGAACCACCCTGGCCCCCAGCCCTGCGAGGGCGGTCGTGAGGCCGCACTTGAAGCGTGG